>JGI24919J38490_100080_pt1 | contig 35084 bp, 29 predicted proteins | sample LinPFosmplate7_FD_38490 | JGI IMG/M metagenome (IMG submission 38490) | reverse complement strand
TCGAGCTCGGTACCCGGGGATCCCACTGGAGAATGGCAGCGGTACGAATAATCTGAGTGCCAACGGTGTGCATCGTCCAACCAACCGCGTACATGATAGTGCCGACCTGATCGGAGGTTCCGGTCGAACAGATAATGTTCGCGATCTTGAGGAAGTTCGTTTCCGAGCAACCCGTGATTCCGGCTACCGTATCAGGCGTATATCGACTAAAGTGCTGCTTCAAAAGTTGAAAAACGCAGCGTGGGTGCTCCAGCGTCGCGTCGCGCTTCGCGTATCCGTTTGCATCTCGTTCGTAGTTCCAAGTATCTCTGTCGTACTGGTTGGTAGCTTCGTCAAATCCCGAGAAGAGTCCATCTTCAAAAGAAAACTGTTCGGTGACGATGAAGGCGGCGTTGGTGTGGGCCCTTACGTAGTCGTCATGGAAAAGATTGTTTTCTAGGACATGCTTGACGAGACCTCCGAGGAGTGCGATATCGGAGCCTGGTCGAATTTGGAGATGATGATCGGCGACTGCCGAAGTTCGTGTAAATCGAGGATCGATCGTGACGAGGGTAGCGCCACGTGTTTCCCTAGCTTCGAGTGCCCACTTAAATCCGCACGGGTGATTTTCTGCCGGGTTGGCTCCCATGACCAAAATCACATCGGCGTTCTTGATGTCTTTCCAGTGATTGGTCATCGCGCCGCGGCCGAAGGTGGCGGCCAAACTGGCCACCGTGGGACTGTGTCATATGCGAGCCTGATGATCGATGTACACTAGTCCCATGCTTCGCATGGTTTTAGTGATGAGATAGGCGTCTTCGTTTGCAACGGTGGCGCTGCCGACCCACGCGATGCCTTCGCAGCGGTTCACGGTGCGGCCCGTTGTGTCTCGTTCAACAAACGATGCATCACGCGAATCTTTAAACCGACGTGCAAACCAGTTCAGCGCTTCATCCCAGGAAATTTCTCGCCATTCAGATGATCGGGCGTCACGCATCATGGGGGCTTTTCGCAGTCTCGGGCTAATGGCGAGTTGCATTTGCGAAGCACCCTTTGGACAGAGCGTTCCGCCATTAATTGGATTGTCCGGATCACCTTCAACGTGAATCAGAGTAGGTGTCGTGTTTAACCCGCCACTGCCGTGCACATATGCGATGGTGCCGCAACCAACTGCACAATAGGGACAAACCGTTCGGTATTCACGCGCATTACGAATTTTTAGCTGCCGAACTGCTGCTTGTGCAGGCCGGAGGTCAAACCCCAGCAGGCTGACCGATAAGCTGCCAACGGTGGATGCTTTTAGAAAATTTCGTCTTGAGAGGTCCATGGTTCTATCAACGATGATCTATATACCGGAGAACTTCCACTTTGTTTTCGCTGGGCCTAGGCACTATTGTCCTTCAAAATAACAACAAGTAGTTACCATCCAACCTGAGTCTCGACTTCTCGATTCACTAAATCCGATTGCAGAAACTTTAGTTTAATTACATCATCCTGAACCACCATATACGCGCTCTCCATCCAATGCGAATGGATGAGAGTCTGTTCCGTGGTTTCAAAAAGCCCCTCATTGAAATAGGCAACATGTGCCGACTGTCCCTCGATGGAGACTACAAAGTCAGACAGGGTCCACCTTGTGCGCAACGTGGTTTTTTGAGCTTCTTGAATGAAAGCATCAAAGGTATCCAAGGTGAAATCTTGACCCATTTCAAAAACATGGAAGTCGTCAGTGACGATTCCAGACAGTGCCTTCTTGTCGTACTGCTCGATGTCAAGCAACTCAAAGAACTCATGCAATTTCGCGATCACTGCCTCTTCTGTCATTTGTACAGATTGATTGCAGCTAACGGTCAGTAACAAGAGTGAGAGCAAACATAAGTTGCGCATTATTGTTCGAGCTCCGCGAAGGCTTTCGTCACAAAATCGGTCAGGCCGCCGATCATCCGTCCGGTTGAGCCTAGGCGTGGATTGCGGTCATACTCGTCGTACAAGCTCGGCAGTTGCAGGGTTTCGACCGTGTCGTCAATGCCGCGACCCATTAACTTGGCTTGGCGGATAGCGGTCACCAGTTCATAGGTGAAGTCTCCAAATTCTAAGAATGTCGCCCAGTCCGTTACCGTTCGATGACCCGGGATGACGGTATCGACTCCCGAGATACCGGCCAGAGCATCCCGTACTGTGTCGGGATACGCGAGTACGCTCCCACCGTTGTTCCGGTCAACAATGGGGACACTGCTGGAGGCAAACAGGTCTCCCGTGTGGACTGTACGGAGAGCCGGAAAGACCACAAACGTATCGCCGTTAGTGTGCCCGCGACCGAAATAATACAGATCAATTTGATCGTTTCCTTCGAGCAGACTCATCTGGTTTGCAAAAGTTGTGGAGGGGAGATAGCGAGCATTGTCCCCATCAAAGATTGGCATACGTTGCATGTTGGCGTCTGTGTTCCTATGCGCCACGATTTCAACCGGCGAAGAGAACTCATCGTTACTGCCGACATGATCGCCGTGAGTATGGGTGTTAATGATCATCGTCACCGGTTTATCGGTCACCGTCTGAATCTGATCGAGAATCGGTTGACCCCAGTCGGAGAGTTTGGTGTCGACGACGACCACCCCGTCACTCGTAATAAAGGCCGCGGTGTTTCCGCCGCCGCCCGTGATGACGTAGAGGTTGTCCTTTACCTGTTCGAGTCCAGCGATGTTTTGTTGAGCGTGCGGCGGCGCAATGGTGATGGCCAAGATACCACCCGCGAGAAGACTGATTAGTATAGTGCTTCGCATGAGGCACATCCTTTCATACGGTAAAGAATACTCTTTCCACGAACCAATAGGCACCTGCCAGCATGACCACGACTGAGCCAGTGATGGTAATTCGGTGACTCACTACGGCACTTCGCTGGCGAATAGCTGCCAATCCTGTTGCAATCATAGCCACGATAACAAGTTGTCCGAGTTCGACGCCGATATTAAATGACGCTAACGTCCACCCAAGAGCCTGGCGTGGCAGATCCATGTCTGCGAGTACACCGGCAAACCCGAACCCATGGATAAAGCCAAAGGCGAGAGCAATCCAGGCTCGCAGGTCACGTCCTTCTTGACTCACCAGTAAATTATCGGCTCCCACATAGATGATGCTCAAGGCGATGGCTGGTTCGACGACGCTTGCCGGCGGCGTGACCACACTGAGAACGGCGAGGGACAGCGTGATGCTATGTGCCAGGGTGAACGCCGTGACGATCATGATCAGTGACGAGAGACTACCTCCAAGCAATAGCAGTCCAAGTAGAAAGAGAATATGGTCAGGACCAATAACAATATGATGGATGCCGACTGGCACAAATCGACGAACGACCGCCCAGCGGCCATCGCTCGTGCCCGTGAAATACTCGTGTTCCAAGCGGGACGGGTCAAAAATGCGCTGCGCCACCAGTTCTCCTCGCTCGTAAATATTCAGAAAGGTGAGGTGATTGGGGTCGTAGGGAAAGAGTGAGGCTTGCACTGCAAGATGACCCGGCTCGTCGTCTAGCCCGTACTGCATCTCAAGTTGGACCGATTGGCGCGAGGGGAGGACAGCGATCTGTCCTGCATCGAAGTGAACAAAGCGGTTATCAATGCGTAGTGTTAACCGATCTCGTACCAGATTGAAGAGATTAGTCCGTTCCACTTCAACACGATCTTGCTGTAAAAGTTGGGCAGGATCCTCAATGCCTAATTCGTAAGCAAAATCAATTGCGTGTACCACAAGCGTGGCCTTAATGTGTCCATCACCTAGATTGAGATCGAGATAACTGAACGGAGCAGGATGGGCGACAGCTGACTGTGGCAACAAGCTCACATGGATGACTGTCACCGCTAACAGATAGTACAGGCGAAACACAGGGTTGCGAAACATTCAATGTGTAAGTTACCGTACTTGGTCAAGACTGAGATCGGTTGAGTTTAAAAGAGCTATTCGGTCTTTCTTGTGTGTATTCCCAATTTAATTATTTGGTGCTGATGTTTCCAAAGATTGAGCGAAGTGCAGGATAATGACTTAATGGACTCTGGGCAAGACGTGACATTCTTTCGAGCGCTCCTTACTCGATCAGCAGTCGCTGCACTGATTGGCTTACTCATGGTGTTAGGGGTGGGACAGGTGCAGGCGAACGAAATGATTGAGTCGGTTCAAGGGACAAGCCAGCTTGAGGGTCTGGACCAGCGTGTGATCGACTTTGGAGGTGTGAATGTCGGGTCCACCGCGACTGCGACACTTACCATTACTAACAGTGGTACTGCGCCACTAACGTGGATGGGACTGGACACAGGCGCAAGTGTGGTTTCGTCCAGTGCGGTCAGTGGTACCGTGGCTGCTGGCGCATCCATGACGATCACTCTGACGTTCACGCCCACAGTGGCCACCACGTATAGCGGTGTACTAACCGTCACCGGCAACCAGACCAGCGGTACGAATACCATTACCTGGACGGGAACTGGGACGACACCTGAACCAACCGCAACTCGGATCATAGGGCTTTCTGGAACCACGAATTTTGTCACTACTACTCCGGATGGGATCTACGGTCCGCCGCCACCGGTTGCGCCCGCTGTCGTCCGTCGAGACAACCAGGGACGAGTGACGGTACGAGCTGTACGTCTCGAGGAGTCACTGCGTGTTGATGGTCAATTGGACGAGTCGATTTACGCCAACGTGGCCACGGTGTCTAATTTTCTTCAACAAGAGCCTCGAGAAGGTGACCCGTCAACTGAAAAAACGGAATTCTGGGTTTTCTTTGATGATGACACTTTCTATCTCTCAGTGAGGGTTTGGGATTCTGACATGGCAAATGTGGTGACTAGGGAGATGCGGCGTGGCCATTCCGGAGTTTCCCAGGACGATAGCATCACGCTCACGTTGGATACATTCTACGATCGACGGAATGGTTACTATTTTCAAACCAATTCCAGGGGAACCATTTATGATGCGCTCATTGCTGACGAACGCAGCGAAAATATGGATTGGGATACGGTGTTTAGGACCAAATCTGCGCGGTTCGACTGGGGCTGGAGCATGGAGTTGGCGATTCCGTTTAAATCACTACGCTATCCAGGAAGCGGTGAGCAAATCTGGGGGATCAACGTGCGACGGACGATGCCCCGACAAAACGAGCTGGCTTACCTGAGTCCGCCACCTGCCTCCTATGGCCGTGTCGGGATCTGGAAATTTTCATCTTCAGCAACACTGGTTGGCGTGGAAGCTCCACGTCGTTCAATCAATCTCGAATTCAAACCGTATGGGATTGCAGACTTAAAGTCTGATACCACCGTGAGTCCGGCAATCGATAATGAGTTCAGCCGCACCGGCGGCTTTGATTTGAAGTACGGGCTTACCAGAGGATTAGTCGCGGATTTTACGTATAAGACAGATTTCGCGCAGGTCGAGGTCGATGACGCGATGGTAAATCTAACGCGATTTGGTATGTACTTTCCCGAAAAACGGCAGTTTTTCTTGGAAGGGCAGGATCTTTTTTCGTTTGGCGGCGCAGGTCCTCGGTTTTCAGGCACTCCGCCTGGAGACACACCGGTCCTATTTTTTAGTCGCCGAATTGGTTTGTCCGATGGAACACCGGTACCCATTATTGGTGGGGGACGAGTGACCGGACGAGCTGGACCATACAGCATTGGCTTACTCAACATTCATACGGAGGAATCGCCCAGCATGGGCGTTGGAAAAACAGCATTCTCAGTCGTCCGGTTGAAACGGAATATTTTTCAACGGAGCAGTATTGGTGTAATCGGCACGCAGCGTTCCCTGAATAAGCAGGGAACCGGTTCGAATGAGGTGTATGGTGTTGATGGCAGATTGGCACTCCTGTCAAACTTTTTTGTCGATGCTTACTATGCACGGTCAGATACAGTCGGTCGTACGGGTAATAACGCGAGTTATCGTTTGCGCATCGAAAACAATGGTGATCGATATGGGTTTCAAGTCGAACACCTCCTCGTCGGAAAAGATTTCAATCCAGAAGTTGGCTTTCTCCGCCGCGACGATTTCCGGCGGAATCTAGGGCAATTGCGTTTTAGTCCGCGACCAGAGATGGGTTCGGCCGTCCGTAAGTACACCTACGAAGTGAATTTCGATCAATTTGCGTCAGATTCCACTGGTCTCATCGAGAGCCAAGAAATTAAAGGCCGGTTTCGAACTGAGTTCCAGAGTGCTGATCGTATTGACGTGGACTACGTGAACCAGTACGAATACCTAACGAAGCCCTTTAAGATCAGCGACGGTGTAGTGATCCCAGTTGGCGGGTATTACTTCGAAAATGTTCGAGCAAGCATTCTGTTCGCTCGGCACCGGCGGTTCAATGGCACCCTGAAAGTACAGGCTGGCGATTTTTTTGGTGGAACACGAACAGAGGTTAGTTATAAAGGTCGGGCGCAATTGACCACAGGATTTGTGATTGAGCCAAGCGTTGCTGTCAACTGGATTGATTTACCGCAAGGAAAATTTTCAACCGAGATCGGTCAAATGCGTTTCATCTATTCGATGACGCCCCGGATGTTTGTCGAGGCCCTGACACAGTACACCTCAAGGGACAAATCCGTCAGTTCGAATGTGCGGTATCGCTGGGAGTATCAACCGGGCAGCGATATCTACATCGTGTACAGTGAGGGCCGTGATTCGCGGATGCGTGGATTTTCCGGGCTCCTAAATCGTGGCGTCGCCATTAAATTTACACGACTCTTACGCTTTTAGCGTTCGCTTACAGTTTTCCAAACGTTTACACCGTCGGTAGGGTCCATGGCTGTCGATAGTGTGCTCGCATGAGGCTATTCGCCTCTGCATTGTCCGTGAATTGCGCCTGGGCAGCGTTCCAGTGCACTTTTTGATTGGTGCGGAATGCGATATTGCCAAGATGAGCGTTCACTGCAGCCAATTGTCCTATTTCAGCATTGCAACGGGGTTGGCTGCGAGTCTTCATGCACTCGATGAAGTTCTGTGTGTGTTGATCGAGGCCCGCTGCCCCAGGGCGCACGCGCTGCGTTGGGACCGGTTCCATCTTGTAGTAGGGCGAGGAATTGCGCGTTCCAGTTTCTGGAAAGACTTCCCACTTTGCGCGGTCGATGACGAGTGTGCCTTCGTTACCAATAAACGCGACACCGTGGTCCCGTTGGAAGGGACCGAGTCCGATGCCGACCGCGTGCTCCCAGATCATGGTGAAGTCCTCGTATTCATAGATCGCTTGGAGGGTGTCCGGTGTTTCTTCGGCATCGTCGGGATACGCGAACTTACCGCCGCTGGCAATGATCGAACGTGGAGCGGTGACGTTCATGCCATACAACACGATGTCGATCAAATGCACACCCCAGTCCGTCATTAAGCCGCCAGCGTAGTCCCAGAACCAACGAAAATTGAAGTGAAATCGATTTTGGTTAAATGGTCGGAGCGGGGCCGGTCCCAGCCACATGTCGTAATTTACCCCGGCAGGAGCAGGTTCATCAGGGATGTTCGGGATAGCAGGCATCCAGTTCATGTAGGCCCAAGCTCTCGCCGTACGAATACGGCCAAGTTTCCCTGATCGTAGAAACTTGATCGCGTCATCCCAGTGCACACCGCTCCGTTGCCATTGTCCGACTTGGACGACTCGGTCGTAACGTTTTGCGGCAGCAACCATGATCCGACATTCTTCAATGGAATTGGCCATTGGTTTTTCGACGTAGACATCCTTTCCGGCTTCACATGCCATGACCATCTGGAGGCAGTGCCAATGGTCAGGGGTGCCGATGACCACGGCATCGATGTTGTCATCATCGAGTACTCGCCTGAAATCCTCGTAGAGTGCCGGCTTTGTGCCCGTGGTTTGTTCAACGTCTTGGGCACGTCGCTCAAGCACATTACGATCCACGTCGCATAAGGCCACACATTCCACTTCAGGGAGTTTCAGCAATGAGGTTAGGTCGGAGTACCCCATGCCGTTGCAGCCGATCACGCCGACCGCAATGCGATCACTTGGTGCGACGCCCCAGGGACGTGACGCGAACGTTCTGGCTTCGGTGAGCTTGGCACCTGCGATGGCAGCTGCGCCACCAAGAAAAAATGCACGTCGTGTCGCTTGCATAGTTGATTACCTCATGGAGTTTGGCGAGTGAGTTATGGTGTGCTTAGAAAGGCTCTAATCTCTTCAAAAGCACGGTTCTGTTCACATCGGAACGATTGGTGTCCGCAGTCGTTGTCCAAGACGAGCGTTTGTGAATTCGTTAACTCAGCGAAGGTTAGTGCTGGGCCAGGGGTGACCATATGGTCATAGGTGCCCACGACAGCGAGTATCTCAGCTTTGACGGCGTCTGCGGTGGCTGGCCATTCACCATCAAAGGATGTTGAAACGTCGTGCGCAATCATTGCTTGGAGTTGAGCCACGCGGTCATTAATAGCGAGTGTCATACCTCCTGCCCGTCCATCTTTCAGTAACGCGGCACCTTGGTCGTGGGGATCTTGTCGCGCATGGAAGTCCGGTGAGTATAGGGCAAGGTGGCTGATCATCCCGGCGACTTCAAGCGCGGTGGTTTCATTGCAGTCGCAATCGAGTGCCTGTTCCAACGCTATCAATTGGGCAGTCCATAAGAGTAAGTCGTAGGAAGCCAGTCGTGGTGAACCAACAATCGGGACGGCGCGATCCATGAACTCCGGGTAGGTTGTGACCCATTCGTAGGCTTGCATTCCACCCATGGAAATGCCGATGACCGCATGCAGATGGGTGATATCAAGCACTTCAGTCAGTAGCTGGTGTTGCGACTGTACCATGTCACCAATGCTAACCACGGGAAAGTTACGTTGTGGTTGCTGGGTGCTATTGGATGGGGATGATGAGATTCCGTTCGCTAGGGCGTCAACGGTAATGAGGAAAAACTGTGAGGTATCGACTGCACCCACAGCATCGCTAGTGAATAGCTCTTCGGATGTGCCGGTGAACCACGTTGGAAACAAAATAACGTTTGATCGGTCTGCGTTCAGAGTACCCGCGGTTCGATATGCGATTTTGGCATCCTGAATCACATCACCATTTTCGAGTTTAAAATCTCCCAAACTAGCAATTTGAAGTGGGGGAGCCTCGGCTGCATGAAGCGTTACCGAGAGTAGTAGACAAAGAAGCATGAAGACGGATCGCATAATATTTTGTTTCCTCCAGTTATTCAGGACTCGTTAATGATAAATGTTTTTAACCTTCTGATCATTGTTCGAGGTCAACCGATAGTTCAGCTGCAAGGCGTTCTCCATTTGGGCTCGTGTATGTGACGACTCCTGTAATTGCTTGGACTCCGAACGAGAACTCACTTGAAGAACGATTGTCGTTCGTTGGCCGGTTGAACACCACCTCCGTGCGTTGCCGGGTTGTCCTCCACTCGCTCGTTGGGAATACAGTGGCGGTGACCTGGCTTGGAAACCATTCAATATTGGAAGGGAGCACTGTCCATCGCAGAATCATCTCTGGTTTGACCATGGCCGTAGGCGTGTGCACGCCTGTCCGTAGTTTTGCACTAAATGGCCGGTTTGGTGCATCGAGACGGATGGGAACCCGAGTCGACCAATTCTCGAAACGCGCAACGTTGCCATGATTGATGAGCCGTGTTCCGGATATCGAGACTGGTAGTAGTAATTCAATGAATGCTTGTCCGGGGAGGCACTCTTCTTTACACGCTAGCCAATTTACAGTGGCCGTTAAATGCCATTCATGATCTGGATCATGGTTGGAGGCCTGCACGTCGGTCTGCAGCAAGACCTGATCACGATAGCCGTAGCCCTCTATTGCGTCTGGTGACGTGACACGAATCGGAGACGGCCAGCGAATGGGACTAGATACAAAATCCTGAGGTAATGCGAAATCAACCTGAGTTGGCTCACCAGACGCTCCGGGATGTTTCCAGTAGATGTACCACCCAGGTTCGATGTCAAGCAGCACTCCAAGTTTAAAGTCATTTCCAGACTGTACGATGGAAACATCGGCAAGCAGTTCGACGTTTACCGGTGACGCTTGTGGTGCGAGGGCCTGGGTCTGAAGTGTTTCCTGACTTTGGACAATTGACTCCAAATCGGTTTCGGACGGACGTCCACATCCAAAAGTAAGGCCGAGCATCAAGATGCTAGTCGTAAAGCTTACAAGTACGCTGCGGCTAACTGCTCTCACATCTTTCGAAGCTTGGTAGGACATGTCGAAAGCTCAAGGCTAAAGGCTGCTTGTCTCTGAAGTCAACCCAAGGATGCTCCAGAAAACAAATATTTTTATACTTTCTTAACAGTCGATGGTTTGAGGCCCTCCGTGTGATAGTTTTTTGAGACATATGGGTTTCTCGTTGTCTGACTAGGCTGGCTCAAGGGAGGCTTCGAATGTTTTTTTGGTTGAATGGAACCGTTGCACAGGTACTACTGATTGGACTAATTTCTGCTGCCAATACCTTACCGCTAGTTGCACAAGATAGCCCGTCAGGTCGCGTTGAGGCGCTCACGGCAGAAGATTATACCCAAGCCGAGCAATTCATGAGTTACAACACCGCACCCTTGGTCTCTGGTGCGACCGTGCGGCCAATCTGGCTTGAGAATGGTCATTTTTGGTACCGCAATACAACAACTGAGGGCGCCGAGTTCGTGCTGGTTGATCCTCTTGAGGGTACACGTCAACTGGCATTCGACCATGTTCGACTAGCCGAAGCGCTATCGGCGGCGACTAGCACTACCTACCATGCTGAGGCTCTTCCGTTTGAAGTTTTTGACTTTGCATCTGACGGTCAGGCTGTCACGTTCGAGTTTGATGATCAGACGTGGTGGTGCGATGTCGAAGCGGCAGAATGTGTGACTGGAACGCAGGGCGCGGCAGAATCACACGAACGACCGCGAAATGGTGCCATATCCCCAGACGGTAAGCTTGCTGCATATCTTCACGATCACAACATTTGGGTGCGGAATCAGGAAACAGGTGAAGAAACACAAATCACCTTCGATGGTGTCGAAAACCTTGCCTATGCCACTGACAATGCAGGTTGGCGTAGAAGTGATCGTCCAATCGTAGTGTGGTCTCCAGATTCGAAAAAGTTGGCTACTTTTTTGCAAGATCAGCAAGATGTGGGGAAGATGCACCTCGTGGAAACGCGAGTAGGGCACCCGATCCTCCATTCGTGGGTGTATCCGCTCCCTGGTGATGAAGTCATCACGACAATTCAACGGGTGGTGATAGATGTCAAGGAAAAGCGCGTTATACGTTTCTTGATGCCGGCTGACCAACACCGGTCAACGCTCTGTGACGATCTGCCATGTCGGGGTGTGTGGCGCGACGTCCAATGGCATCCGGATAGTTCTCGTGTGGCGTTTGTCTCAACTTCTCGCGATCACAAACAGGCACACTTGAGGATTGCTGATGCAGTGACTGGAGAGATTCATGATTTGTTCGAAGAGGTTGTCGGGACGTTCTTTGAATCAGGCAATGGGATGGTGAACTGGCGCTACTTGCCACGTTCTAACGAGATCATTTGGTTTTCGCAGCGTGATGAGTGGGGTCATCTTTATCTCTACGATCTTCAGTCAGGAGAATTGAAGCAGCAAATTACGACGGGTGTTGGTAATGTGACGCAGTTGTTACGGGTCGATGAAGAAAACCGGTTACTGTATTTTCTCGGCGTCGGACGAGAACCCGGACGGAATCCCTACTATCGTCATCTTTATCGTGTTGGTTTTGACGGTCAGCAACTGAAGTTGTTAACCCCTGAAAACGGCGATCACAATGTGACACTGTCACCATCGGGTCAATTTTTTATTGATCGTAATTCAGAACCGAACGTGCCCCCGGTTGCAACACTACGAGCGGCAGATGGCCAACATATATTGACGTTAGAGCAAGCGGACCTCTCTCGACTAACGGCCACGGGCTGGCGTCCACCGCTTCCATTTATGGTCAAGGCGCGGGATGGCGTCACTGATTTGCATGGTCTTCTGTTTCGACCAACCAATTTTGATGAAAATCGTCAATATCCGATCATTAATCAAATTTATCCTGGTCCCCAAACAGGAAGTGTCCGTGGTCGTAGCTTTGCAGCTTCGCGTGGAGATGCGCAGGCACTGGCCGAACTAGGTTTTGTTGTGGTGCAGATCGATGGGATGGGCACACCCTGGCGTTCTAAATCCTTTCATGAGGCGTATTACGGTGACATGGGAGATAACACGCTACCAGATCAGGTGACAGGTATGCAGCAATTGGCTGAACGGTTTGCATGGATTGATATTGAACGGGCGGGCATTTATGGACACTCAGGCGGTGGCTATGCAACGGCGGCAGCTATGTTCAGGTACCCGGATTTCTTTAAAGTTGGCGTTTCTGGAGCGGGGAATCATGACAACCGCGTCTATGAAGATGATTGGGGAGAGAAATGGCAAGGTTTGCTGACTCGCTCCGCGGACGGTTCGACGAACTACGACAATCAGGCCAATCAGAACATTGCAGAAAATCTATCGGGTAAACTGCTTCTCGCTCATGGGACGATGGACACCAACGTGCCCATGTACAACACTTTACTCGTCGTCGATGCGTTGATTAAGGCAAACAAGGATTTTGATTTGCTACTACTTCCAAATCGAGGACATGGTTTTGGCAATGAGCCATACTGGATCCGGAAGCGATGGGATTATTTTGTCAGGCACTTACTCGGGGCAGAACCTCCCCAAGGGTATGCACTTCAACCGCCTTCGAGTACTCGCTAAATCATGACATCGCGCTTATTGCGTAATTGTTGCTTTGACTAGTTGGGCAATTGCGCCGAGGGTTGTTTGTGCGGAAGCCAACCCCAATCGAAAGTCGTCGTCTGTGAATGTGTCAAACACATCAGTGGGTTGATGCCAATGTGGATCCCATCCGGCACCGATGTGAGCGCCACGTTCATTCTCCCGTAAGCTGATGGCCGGCACCAGGTCCATAAAAGGCGTTGAATCGGTATTGGTCATGTGCGGACCAACCGTGGCTGGATAATCGGTTGCGTATGCATCATTGGTGGCCTTGAAAAAGAAAGCGAGAGCCCGAGCCTCAGGCGCTAATTCCGCAGTGGATTGGAATTCAATATTGATGTCCGCTTCAGGTCGCTGGTCTGGACTGACGGTTCCGTCGGCCCGTGGCGCACCGTGATCAAAGAGCATCATGTCGTGTTGCACCATGCCGAGCCATCGCGGTTCCGGATAGTTACCAGAACCTGGTGGGACTTCTTGCCCCTGTAATCCTACCCGTTGTTCGACGTACGCTCGACTTCCGTTGAGTCCCGTTTCTTCGTTGTTCCAGAGGGCAAAGCGGATCGATCGCTCGGTCTGAATATCAGGAGAGTTAAAAATACGCGCCAACTCCAGCACAATTGCGGTGCCAGAGCCATCGTCGTTGGCTGCCTCTCCCCATCCATGGCCGTCCATATGGGCACCGATAATGTACATTTCACCTGGATTCGTCGTTCCGATTTTTGTGCAATAGACTTCCTGTCGTGGACCATTAGTAGCTGGTTCACGATTTAATTCACGTAAATGTTCGTCGGGCTGATTCATTGGATCGGTATTCACGCCAGTGGCTCCACGATATCCAAAGATTGAACTTCCTCCAGGGCCTGAGCCATTCCGCCCAATCTGTTTGCCTGTTGCCGTGGAGCCATCGACATTTAATGGATTTTGCGATCGGCGGCGTGACGACCTGTTGCGCGGAGCTGGATCGTGGATGTAGTCAATTCGTTCAGTGGTTGTACAGCCGACACTTTGCAACTGAGCTTCAATCCAATCTATTGCCTGACGATTGCGTTCTGTGCCTTGCCGTCGATCGCCGAACTGGGTCAATCCTTTAAGCGTCGTTTTGTACTGCGTCAAATCTAGGCGGTCTACCAAGGTTCTGACATCCTCGTAGTCCGGATCAGGTTGCTGCGATTGTGCCATTGTTACTGAGGAGGTCGCGACTAGGAGCAGGGAAGCGATCAAAAGAAAAACGTTTGTTCGCATGACGTGAAACCTTTCTTGTCAACCTTTGTCAGTTGTCCTGAAGTGCCGGATTAATATACCCCGTTGGTAACACGCGGTCAGGGTCAGGTCGGATGCTCAGATACGTGACGTGATCTTCAATGTGTTGCCACCCATGAAACAATCCTGCTGGAATGACGATAATATCGCCTACTGACACCTGACGACTATACCCATCATGTGTGGTTGCCGAAGCACCGGGCCCTGCGAGGATGGTTACCGAGTCGCTGTCGGGTGGTCGTGCGACTACATCGAGTAAGGTGCCGCCTGTTGTCAGCGTGCCAGACCCCGACACGACATAGTACACCTCAGTGACTTTTGAATGCGTAAAGCCCGTAACGGCAGTTCCATCAGGCTCTACAGGGCCACGATGCAGGACCCCAATTGCGACCTGCGAATGTCCAGTATCGACGACTCTGACCTGTCGATCGACACCGCCATCAGGGCTATTGAGCACTGCTTCAATCTCTGCCTTGAGAATGTCGGTTGCTGATAACGTGTCTGGAGGCTCCTGAGCCATCGCGACAACCGGCAGTAATAGGGTGCAGCTAATCAGTATCGTTATTAAATTTCTTGGCATTCTGATTCTCCAAGTGTCTCTTTTTCTACGTAATCTTCAGTTAACGCGAAAACTGTTTAAGGGTTTTGTGGCCTACGCGACCGGCGTTCGTATTGTTGTCTGAGTTCTGGGGAAAGAGGGTAGACGTCGCGAAAACGATGATCTCGCGACCGCAAGAGCTCTCGCTGATAATCCTCCGCCAAATCTCCTGCGGCTGCCTGTTCGAGGATCGTTTCCACGAGGTGGGCTGGGAAAAACAGGATTCCTTCCTCTTCTGCGACGACGATATCTCCCGGCAATACGGTGACCGTGCCGAAACGAATTGGCGTGTTCCAGTCTACGCCGAGCCAACTCGTGGTATGTACGTCAAAGAATCGTGCGAACACCGGAAAGTCTGCGAAGTCACCTCCTTGGAGTTCACGAAGATCGCGGCTCCCGCCATCGATCACGACACCCGACGCTCCCCGCAGCTTGATGCCAAGAGCCCCCATGTCGCCAAATAAATTGTGGCCGTCATTGCCTCCCAGATCCGCAACAATCACATCGCTTGGCTGGGCTTCTTCTGCTGCTCGCGCGTAGTACCGACGATCCCAGTCACCTTCTTTGGCGAGTGTATCAATCGCGTCGACAAGATCAGGACGTGGAGGGAGGAACCGCATTGTTAAAGCACGTCCAACAAGCCGAGTCCCAGGTTGTGCGCTGGTAAACCCCCTGACGTAGTTGACTTTATAGTCGCCGAGCGCTCCCCAAATTTTTTCAATTTGCAGTGTTTTCAGTTGGTCGAGTTGTGCTTGAGTCACCGTCGTCCGTTGCGAATCAAGTACGTCCATGATTGCGGAATAAGAAGTTCGATTAGTCCGAAAACCGTCTGGAACTGGGACAGAAGCAGGGAGTTCCTGCGCGAAGCTATTCGCTCCAACGACAAGGAATGAAAACGCAAGCAACGACAGGACCCATGAACGCATGAACAGTCTCCTTGAAGGGGTAAACGATGCTGGAATGCGAGCCGAACCAATCCCATTAAACGTTAGAGCTTTTGAACGGTTTTAGGCTCACCTGTGTGTCATTGTTCCGCGTTAAGTTCAGCGTAGATTGCTTCGACATTGGCTGCAGCGCTGGCAATTTGACCCACTTGCATTTGGTAGTCGGCATAGCGGGCTGGCAAGTTCAGAGATTCAGTGGTCTCTTGTGCTGACTTGCCCTCGTCCATACCGCGCCGCACTGCTGCGAGGAAATCACGGTTGAATTCTCCAAACTCTCGGAAATCGGCCCAGCTGGAGATTTCGCGATGTCCAGGGATAACAGTATCGACGCCAGTAATGCCGTCTGCAGCTCTTAGTACGGTATCCGGGTACTCGACGCCACTACCACCGTTGTTGGTGTCAATGAATGGTGTCCCCTTCCAGGCAAATAGGTCTCCGGTATGGGCCACGCCCAGCGATGGAAAGACAATAATCGCGTCACCGTTCGTGTGGCCTCGACCAAAATAATACAGGTCAATTTGGTCGTCCCCCTCAAGCAGTGTCAGTGTGTTGTTAAAGGTTTTACTTGGTAAGTACTGTTCCGTTTCAGCAGACTGAAACTGTTCCATCTTTTCCATATTGATCTTGGTATTTGCATGCGCGATTACTTCGACCGGTTGTGCGAATTGCGTATTACTACCCACATGATCAGCATGCGTATGGGTATTGAGAATCATCGTGACTGGTTGGTCGGTTACGGTCCGAATCTTGTCAAGAATCGCATTTCCCCAGTTGGGCACTTTGGTGTCGACCACTACAACACCGTTCTCTGTAACAAACGCCGCAGTATTGCCACCTCCACCCGTAATGACGTACAGGTTGTCTTTCACTTGCGCGATTTGGGCAACGTTCTCTTGGGCACCTGGCCCAGTTACTATGGCCACCACGCCTACAGCGATTAACACAACCGATGCCAGAGTTCGTTTCATTACTCGCCTCCCATGAAAAATGTGTGGAACAGAGGAAGTATACCTGAGTCTGGATGAGAACAGCCAGAGCCTCGACTCCACTCATTGCCTAGCTTGTGCCAGGCGGCTTAACGAGTCCGCGGTGAGGTGCCAAGCACATCCCCTTCCGTTGTCACGCCCAAGCCGTTTAGCACACGGTTTGCATAGTTAAAGTAGGACACTACCTGATTCGCTTCAAGGATTTCGCCATCTGTCGCACCGGCACTCCGGAGTCGCTCAATATCTTCTTTTTCGATGTGTCTCGGTGTGAGCGTGAGTTGTCGCGCGTAATGGAGTAAGGCGAGTTCCTTTCCTGAAAAGGCCACATCGGGTCGGTCACTCTCGAGCGCTTCAAGAATCGCATCTGTTCGCTCATCCTGATTCAAGGCACGACGAAGCCCAAGGGCATGATGTGCCACACTGTAGTCCCCATGGTTTAAAAGACTCGTGTAGACGCCAAGTGTTTCAAGAAGCCACGCCGGTAATTGATTTGCTGGATCATGAAGCACTGCGCGGTACAAAGTGTAATGACCCTCAAGAGTGTGAGGGCGAAGACTGTGCACCTTCACCACATTGTCAATATTTCCGCTGGCGCCGCCAACGATATCGTAAAGGCGCCGAAGGTCACCCTGTGATGCCTCATACGGTACTACGCGAATCCAACTGAACGGTACAGTGGTTCCTTGCAAGTCGCTGTTCGATTGGCCAGCGGCAGGTATGGGCAGACTCAACAACAAAAAAAACATAGTCAGCAACAAGCTAGGCTTCGAACACATGACACACCTCACTTCAAGTAACTAGGTAGAGACTTTGGCCACAAGCCCCGGAGCCTCTGTTGTCGGTCCGGGTGACTGAAAAAGTATACCTTGACGTAATGGAGTTCGTAAGTTGAGATAGGTGTTATAGGAGGAAGGAGCACATGAATCGACGGACCGTACTTAAGACTGGCGGTATGGCGGCTCTGGGATTTGGTTTTGGTGGCTGTGCTGCACCAAAACAGATCGCAAACATCGCGTTGCCGTCTCGGCGTTCCATGTTTTACCTACCGCCAATCCGAGCCTCTTGGGATCGCGTGATTCGTACAACGGTCGGTTTGCGCCCTCATCGACCTACGGGGTTCAGGCTCGAGGCTGAGAAGTTTGACGACAAGACCGTTATTCACAATTACGGACATGGCGGTGCTGGTCTTTCGTTGTCATGGGGCACTGGCGCCATGGCGGCTGATATGGCCTTGGACGCGGTCAATGGCGATCGTAAAGTCGCGGTTCTCGGTTCTGGAGCGGTGGGCCTTGCTGCTACGCGACAGCTCCAACGTCGTGGTTTTGATGTGACGATTTATGCAGCCGCAGTGCCGCCTCATACGACGTCGAATATGGCATACGGTATTTTTTCACCAACTTCAGGGCTTCTGTCGGCTCGACGTGCGTCAGCCTGGGAAGTGCAATTCCGTACAGCGGTTGAGATTGCCTACCGTCAGCTTCAGCTGTTTGCGGGTACCAACTACGGCGTCTCGTGGATGGATTCGTACGGCACGATGGAGGAGTTGCCCACCTCAAGGAGACAAGAATCACGTGAACCAGACACGGAAGGATTGTTACCCTCGGCCATAGCCAATATGTCAGCCGGGCGAGAGATTCTTCACCCAGGCGAGCACCCATTTACGACGCCATATGCCTCCCGACGTATCACGATGCGAATTGAACCGACACTGTTTCTTGAAGCTATGCTGAAGGAAGTGCGTCTATTCGGTGGGCAGACGGTGATCAGAAAGTTCGAGGCACCAGGCGACCTCATGATGCTTAAAGAGTCGGTGATTGTTAACTGCACTGGACTTGGCGCACGAGATATCTTTACTGATCAAACACTGATTCCGTATAAGGGACAATTAACGTTTCTGGTGCCGCAGCCTGAGGTGAACTACCAGTTTGGCTGCATGCCACGGTCTGATGGCATTGCTCTGGGTAGTACTCGGGAGCGCGGTGTGTGGTCGATGGAACCAGATTTGGAGGTCCGACAGCGTATCGTTGACCGCGCGATCAGCCGGTTTACTCTTCTCCGCGCGCCTGAAGCGGGTAGTCGAATGGCCAGAACGCGCCCTTTACGCAGCATGCCCAGTGTCGACAACTTTTTCGACCTGAAATCCTAGACACTCTGGAGAGAATTGTACAGAAATACGCCCGGGGATTTTCTCTCCCCGGGCGCAGTGGTTCTATTTTGCGCGGCAGCCCTCGTGATCGGCTCAGTGCGCTACAGCGTCTTGGACCAGGCCAGGCAGCCGTAGTGCTACCAGCGAACTTGGATACTGCTGGCCACCAATCTGGACAACGATATGCTGCACGCCGTGGTGCGCATAAGTCATCATCCCATATTGTCCCGTCGTTGGAATTTCAACCGTGCCCACCAGAGCTCCAGTCGTTTTATCAACGGCATGGAGGACCGGTTCACCTCGACGCCCGTCGGTCATGACAAGCAGGTCGCCAGCCACTATCGAAATTGCTGGCCCTCCACCACCAGTCCGGCCTTCATCACGGAGCCAATCACCTAAGCTCCTCCCGTCACCATTGTTGATGTTCTGAAGGGCGTCGTGGTTCCAGATTCGTTCGGGCGTAGCGCCGCTGGGAACCCACCAGAGGTGTTCCCCTGTATTCATGTCGACTGCTGTAATGCGGCTATATGGTGGCTTGAAAATCGGCAGTCCTTGAGGGCCCGTAAGTCGTCCACCAGGACCCGCAACCCAATCCACGATCGTTACGCCTGTCGTCATTGGATTGTCAGGTTCGTCATTGTCAACGCCAGGAGCCACCGAGCCCGCACTGCAACCCATATTTGACGAGACGTACATAATGCCGGTCGTTGGATCCATTGAGACTGGATGCGTAATGTTCACGCCACCGCTACAACGCACATTCGCTTCGACTCCAACAGTATTGCCTTCATGCAACCGTGGCATGTAGGGACCACCAACGTTGTAGCGGCTCATGATTTCGAGCGCCTCGGCATGTAATTCCGGTGTGAAGTCGATCACGTTGTCTTCAGTCAAGCCAATCGGTTCCACCGGGTCGGGTTTTGTTGGGAACGGCTGTGTTGGTGAGGTCCAGTTACCTGGCACCACGGTCTCGGGAACCTCACGCTCTTCAATTGGCCAGATGGGTTCCCCGGTTTCCCGGTTGAAGGCGAATATCAACCCCTGTTTCGTATTCTGGATCACGGCGGGAATCTGCTCGCCATCCACTGTGAGGTCAGCCACAATCGGGACGTTAGGGAGGTCGTAGTTCCACTGATCATTATGAACGGTTTGGAAGTGCCACACTCGCTCGCCTGTCTGGACATCGAGCGCAATAACGCTTGTGCCGTACAGATTGTCTCCCGGTCGATGGCCACCGTAGTAGTCAATGGTTGGCGGATTAGTCGGGATAAAGACGAGCCCACGTTCTTCATCGGCCGACAATGGGGCCCAGGAGGAAACATCCCCAGTGTACTGCCACGCATCATTTAACCAGGTGTCGTGTCCGAATTCACCCGGTCGTGGAATGACGTGGAATTTCCAGAGGTGTTCACCAGTTGCTGCATCATATCCAAGGATATCGCCAGGTACGTTTTCCGCACGCGTTTGGTTGTAGCCTTGTTCCGCTGAATTGCCTACAACAACAACTCCATTCACCACAATAGCTGGAGAGGAACTTGTGATATAGCCGAGGTCTTTCGGAATACCGTAGTCTGGGTCGAAAGGCTGGTTATAAGCTTGCCAGGGACCCCAATCTTCCAACAGGTCCGGTAGGAGGTCGACGACACCGGTGTCGGGAAAGCCCGGGAGTGGTACAGCTTGCCCCCAGTTTTCCACGTGCTCACCCGTTTTGGCGTCAAGAGCGTGAAGGAAAAAAGCTGGGGTAATGATATAGATGATTCCGCGCCCATTAATTTCGTTATAGGCCACACCCTTGCCGTAGCTGGCTCGCATCGAGCGCTCCCACCGCTTGGTGCTGGGTTCACGATAGGTCCAGAGTGTCTCTCCCGTACCGGGCTCGATCGCCACGACCGTGCGACGTTCACCGGCAACGGTGTACAGGAGACCGTCGATGTAGGTTGGGGTAGATTTGGAAGTCGAGACGGGTGTTCGACCAAAGTTTCCACCCTGCCAAATCCAGGCCACTTCAAGGTCCTCGAAGTTATCGGCGTTAATTTGTTTCAAGGGGGAGTAGCGGGTTCCCCAGGCGTCGGCACTCTGGTAGCGCCATTCCCCGTAGACGTTGCCACGATCTGGCGCGTCTTGCGCTAGGGCCAAATTAGACGTTATGACCAGAAGGCCTAGGCTCAGCACGGCATAAGAACAAGAGCGGCGCCAACAGCGCGTCGGGCTTACACTCATAATATTTCTCCCAAAGAAGACGATGGAACACTAAGTGTCGTGATTATAGCAAGAGTCGAGAGGCTGAGGTGCTAATCATTCCCTTCCTCCCTGCTTTTGTGGCTTAAGCGTGGTGTCGGCACAATGTATTTGACGGTTACAGGGGTTTCACGTCGTCAGTGCGTGCTGCGCAGCACGCTTGTTGGTTACATTATCGTGAGTGAGGTTCGGCCGTTTGGATAATATCGTGCAGTTCAAAGACGTTATCCCCGGCAAACATTTCTGGGGGTGGACGATCAGCATGTGCCGTCCGAAAATCTTCACTGTCGGTCCAGGCGACGAAGTCCTCAACATGTTTCCAGTACGTCAGCACGACGTGGTAAGCGGAACGTCCCATGATGCGGCCGTGCATGGTGACTTCGGTTGGTTTGAGAATTTCAAGTCGTACAAACCCGTTATGTCCTTCAACGAGTCCAGCGCGACTACGAAAGCGTTCAGCAAACGAAGTTTCTTGACCCGGTGCTACTGGAATTCGATTAGAAACGACAATCATGTGATCCTTTCAGTCTAGACATGGTTACGAACATTCGGGTTGCAGCAATGACGCGATAAATCCGGCACGCATGCGGCGATCGATCAAAAGTTTATACTATCTGGGTAACGACCTTATGAATGATATGCGGAAGCGTACTCCCCACTGCGTTGCCTTGGTAAGTACCGCACTCATGACATTGAGTGTCACGGTGTCTGCACAAGAGATGAGTCCAGTTCTGGAAGCATCGGGGAGTCCCGCCGCAGATACGATATCTGATTTCCGTGCCTACAAACCTCTTGATGTTTCCACGCAGGTTCGTTGGTGGCGTAATTCCTCAGCACGCACCGAGCAGAGTCCTTCAACGAAGCAGTCGTGTTCGGCCTGCGGTTTCGTTCTTGGTGTGGGCCTGGGATTTGTCGCGCACGAGAGTGGTCACCTTCTAGCCAATGGAGTATTAGGCACTGACGTGTATTTCAAAAAGGTAACAGCCGCTGGACTCCCGTTTTTCGCGATTGCCCACCGGGAGGTGTTATCACAGCGACAGGAATTCGCAGTATCGTCGGCAGGCTTCTTGGCTCAGTTTACGGCTGTTGAATGGGTGCTTACACGGACCCCTGAACTGAGGGATCGACCGGCTTCCGTGAGTAAAGGTGTGCTGGCGTTTCATCTTGGGACTTCAGCCATGTATGGCATCGCCGGCTTAGGACACTGGGGACCCTTAGAACGGGATACACGGGGAATGGCGACGAGTCTTGGGATCGATGAACAGTGGGTTGGTGTCGCGGTATTGGCGCCGGCGATACTGGACACTTATCGATATTTTCGTCCTTCGTCAAAATGGGCACGGTGGTCCAGTCGCATCTCCAAGATCGTAATTCTCATTCCGTTATTCACTTACTTATCATAAAAAGGTCGGAGTAGAATCGAGTCCTCTATCAGGAACAGTTCTAGCTTGGCAAAATGATGTCGGGTTTGGAACCTCAACCCCTAGAGTAATCGGAAGGATGTGGCAGGATGACCGAAGCGATTGATCAGTTGGTGGGACGGTACGAGTCGAGACAGTTAACCCGGCGACAGTTGGTACAGGCTCTTGGCGTCTTGGTCGCGGCCAGCCGGCCCGCATCGGCCAAGCAGTCGCCATTCCAGGGCGTATCGCTGAATCACACTTCACTTGCCGTGTCTGACGTGGCCCGCTCCCAGGCGTTTTATCAGGACTTACTGGGTCTTGATGTAGTGAGCCGACAGGCAAACGGTGTGAATCTCGGTCTTGGAAGTAGTTTCCTGGGGCTGTATCAGATCGATCCACCTGGACATACGCATCATTGCTGTATTGGTGTCGAGGATTTCAATCTTGAACAGGCGGCGGACGCGCTACGCCAGCACGAACTGGAGCCCTCCTTCAATCGCGGTGTGGAAATATATTTCAGGGATCCGGATGGAACTCTGGTGCAACTCTCAACCAAGGATTATCGGGGATAGGTGATAGGCGACGAAGGAGATGAAGCGAGGAATTATGCCAAAACTAACACGTCGCGAATGGTTTGAAACTGCCACCACCGTCGCAGGCAGTCTTCTGGTGTCATCAGTGTACGGAGCAGATCTGGTGCGAGGACAGCGCACGCCGTCCGTGCCGGATGTGGATCATTTGATCTGGGGTGTCGCGGACTTGGAGGCCGGTATTGATCACTTGGAGCGGCTGACCGGGGCGCGGGCGGCGGTCGGAGGGAGTCATCCGAACCGCGGAACCCGGAACGGCATCTTGGCGCTGGGCACACGGCAGTACATCGAAATCCTGGCTCCGGACCCGCAGCAGCCGCACATAACAACACCGCGCGTGACGTTGCTTAAACAACTCCAGACGCCTCGGCTGATGACGTGGTGTGCGCTTGGTCAAGACGTCGACGTACTCGCAAGGCAGGTGCACGGGGCTGGGGAAACGGTCGACGAAATTCGAGACGGTGCGAGAGAACGACCGGATGGGGTGGTGCTGCGTTGGCGAAATTTATATATCGCCGGTCACCAGGGTGACGTCATTCCATATGTCATCGAATGGGGCACGGGGGTGCCACATCCGAGTGGCGATGCACCGCAAGGCGGTACGCTCCAGTTACTTACACTGCACCATCCTGAGGCCGATCGGATGAATGTCTTACTGGAGGCCTTGGGACTGTCTCTACGGGTCGAGTCTGGGCCGACGGCACAACTCACCGCGCAACTGGATACTCCACTCGGCAGGGTTGTCCTCGAGTAGCCGCGCGGCGTCGGCGAGCGTCGGGCAGTGTGGATGCTGTCACTCGTGGATTACACCCACCCTTTTTGTCGAAACATTCGAAGTGCATCCGTGAACCGTTCCAATTCCTCGGGAGTGGCCGAGAGGGAGAGGCGGTTAAATGATGCTAGGGGTGGAAAAGCTCGACCGACGAGGATGTCCTGTTCTTGCATGCGGCGTTGGTACGCACTATGGTCCCCACGGATCTCATGAAACAGAAATGCGGTGTGGCTTGGAAAGTACTTCAGTTCGAGTTCATCGAGACAGGTCGTGACTACCTCACGGCATTGTGCCCAAATGCGCAGGCTCTTGGCGGTCCAGGTTGCATCCTCCAGTGCGGCGAGCGCGGCGGCAAGGCCTAGCATGTTGGGGCGGCTGTGATTGGCAAACTGTTCCAGACGCTGGGCGGTGCTGGCTGCGCACAGACCGTATCCGATCCGCAATCCAGCCATCCCGTAGAGTTTTGAGAAGGTGCGCAATACCAATACGTTTGAATGTGTCTGCACCCACTTGTCAGCTGACCAGTAGCTGGGGTCATTAACGAACGGGAAGTAGGCTTCGTCGATGATAAAAAAGACATTATCCTGGGCCGAGGCGATCCACTCTTCGACAGCAGCACTGGGCGTAAGAGTGCCAGTCGGGTTATGAGGATTACAGATGTACACCAGTGTCGGCTCCTGCCATCGTGCAGCCATCGCACTCATCCGGTCAATATCGTGTGCGGAGTCGCTGGTTAACGCGACTTTTTCCAGGTGGTAGGGAAATGGCTCACCGTACTCGATCGCATTTTCATAGGTTGGGTCCGCCTGGAGGATACGACTCCCAGGTGACGCGTACGCCTGGACCGCACAGCGAATTAATTCAGTCGAGCCAGCTCCCAGAATGACTTGCTCATCACTGAGTCCATGGAGTGCTGCCAGGCGCGCTCGTAGTTGACCCCGTCGCGCACGCGGATAATGCGGCACTTCCGCGAGTGTCTCGAGGATTGCCGCTCGGGCGGTTGGCGGCAGGCCCAACGGGTTGGAATTGTGATTTAACTGCAGGATGCTACGACCGGTGGCTTGGTTCCAGGTCTTGTGCACGACGGATGCGGAATCCGCAAATGTGTGGTTCGCGGACGCAGTGAGTGCTGCCCAGGCACTGGTTCCAGTCGTCAAAAATGCTCGTCGGTCCACGGTATCTCCTTATGGTTGAATCGGATTGACGGCCACGTAGTCGTTGGCCAGTTTGTCCACTTGGTTGAGCACGTCGTTGAGAATCGTCGGTAGCCGTGCGGCACTCACTCTGCCCAATGCCGCAGTCGACCAGATAGTTGCAATGGTCACTTGGCCAGTATCAGCAATCGTCACGGACGTGTTCACTTGCAGGTCAATACTGTACGCGTACAAGTCTTCATTAAGCGCAAAGGAATTAACGTTTAAATAAATGTAGGGGTCGGCCGTCTTACTGAGTAAAATTCCATGCTCGTCGAGGCGGTCTTCGACCACTGTTTGCAGCATCGCAACAGTCAGTTGGCCGCGTTCCAGATCAGATTGGAGGTCTTCAATAATGAGATCAAGGGGTCCAATACCTTTGAGATTATCGCGCTCAGTGTTCTGCGCCGTCGTCGTGGCATTGGCGGCCACGACGACCACGACCGTCGTGAGTGAGATAAGCAGTAGTCGATACATTAGAAGTCTGTGTCAGCTGCTGACTCGTTCGTTGCGATCCGCTATGTGACACGCCATTCGATAAGCCCAAATTCTCGCCATTCGATGTCTTCGTCGAGAAACAGCGCTCCGGGCGGACCGATGTCACCTACCTTGTATGATTCTGTCTGCGGTTCAACTTCGAGACGGACGGCCGTTGTGGTTACGGGGTCAAAGGTTACCGTGCTAAAGGTATCGTGTGCGACAGTGTACGGGTCCCTGGTGGCGACGGGGTGCCACCGGTCTTCGTGCAGATAGAGAATACGCCACGAGGACGGAAACTTACAGAACCGCTTATCGTCGAACCAATAGGTTTCTACCGAGGAGATTTTGGTCGGCTGTTTAAAGACATACTCCAGCCATGCTGGCTGACCCACCGGTGGTCGCATGCGGAAGAAACGGTGTGACTGGTCAGCTGAATTGAGTGGTTCACGTCCGTCATACACCGATGCAAGGTCGTCATTCTGATCGTTGTAACCGGTCCAGCCTTTTTGCACGCCACCTGAAGTGCGTACCTCGCTGATGTGTTTGGGTGGCAACGGTGGAAGCCAAGCTTGAGCTGGCGTACGAGCCATCCAGACCGCCATTTCACCCATTCCTCGATTTGCCCAAACGTAGTAAGGAATGGCCGTGAGTTGGTGGGTGACCGTGCGAATCGTCGAGTTATTGTTGTCACGACGTTCGATTGCTTGTACGGGGCCGGAGATGACTTGGATACCTTCCAGGAGGTCTGGTCGGAACTCCGTATCGAGCTCGGCGTCATCGGGCACCACAATGTTCAGAGCCCGCCCGCCATTATCCGGCCACTCGGCGCAGTACACGAGCGGCCCTCGTTGCAAGGCAACGCGATCCCGGTCGTCCTCAACGTTTGAGTGGGCCACAACCTGGCGCACCGGCATCGGCAGATTCAATTCAATGAGGTCTCCAGCGTTCCACGTGCGGTCGAGTCTGACGAAACCTTGCTCCACGATCAGTGGCACAGTTTCTCCATTAAGACGAACGGTCGGCGGGGTGGGGGTGTCACCAATGAACTGGTAGAGATCTCCAGGCATGACCGTCTGGCCAGTCCATCCTGGAATCCGTAGATGGATGGTGAACCTCGTGTCACTCTCAGGATCGACATGGAGGCTGACCTGGCCGTCCCAGGGATACCGGGTGTCCTGGCGGAGGGTCACAGTTGTTTCATTGAGCGTCACCTGTGCTGTGCTGTCGACGAATAAGTTGACGTACAACTCATTCGACAGGTCGCTGCCGTAGATGTATTCGCCAATTGACGCCACCATGCGGACGACGTTGGGAGGACAACACGGCACATTAATCCATTCAAAGCGTTCGTAATCACCAAACGACTTCAGAGGATTCTGGTAGAAGAAGCGGTCACCTTGAAGATTAACCCCTACCAGTAGGGCGTTGTAGAGCACCCGTTCCATCACGTCGATGTACTTGGCATCCTTGTCACGGAGAAACAGGCGATGATTCCAGGCGACCATTCCGTAAGCCGCGCAGGTTTCGTTCCAGGCACTTAAGTTGGGTAATTCGTAGGCTTCACCAAATTGCTCGTGGAATCGGATGGAGCCAATACCGCCCGTGAGATAGGTCTTGTAATGGATCGTATCTTGCCAGATAGCGTCAACGGCGTCGTTGTACGCATCGCTGTGAGCTAATGTGCCGATATCGGTCATGGGAATGTAGAGGAAGGTAGCTCGCACGCAGTGACCCACCGCTTCAGTTTGGTCGATGACGGGAGCGTGGTCTTGTGCCATTGTGCGATCGCGGGCATATTCTCCGAGCCGTTCGTAATCTTCTTTTCCTCGCTCGTCCGAAAAAAACTTTGCAAGTTTCCAGTACCGGTCGTCTCCGGTATTGCGATAGAGTGCGATGAGGCCCATCTTCATGCCTTGGTGACCCGAAATGTAAGTGTCTTTTCCAGGCCCGTACCCCTGGTCAATCTGGTCGGCGACTTTTAGTGCCGCTTCTAAAATTTTCCGTTTCCCTGTCGCTTTGTAATACGCGGTTGCAGCTTCGAGAAAATGTCCGGATACCCGAACGGCTTTGTCGGGACTCTCTAGTCGACTGTCAAGAAACGCCAACATTTCGTTGATGGTTCCGTCAATGGAGGTTTCCAGTTGTTGATCCGGTCGGTCGGTCAACATGTACGCAGCCGCTTCCACCAGTTTTGCAACATTAAAGACGCTCGCGCTCTCAAACCTGACCAAGCAGTAGTCGAGTGACACGTTCCGGTTTGCTTCCATCCGTGGGCGCCAAAATGAATCGGTGATTGTAATTTGGTCAAGCGGAACGGCCTGCACACTGTAATTTTCGACTGCTTGCAGCGTCGGGATGACGGACACGCGGTTAGTGTTCAAAAGCCGTTTGTTCGTCCCAGTGTACCCAATGGTGCGACCGGCAGTGGGAAAGGTAATCAGTCCCATGGCCGCTGCGGCTTGAAGAAAACGTCGGCGATCGATTGAATTCATACCACTTCTCCTTAAGAGGTAGCGCAGGATCACGGCCTTGCGATGTGACAATCCTACGTGGCTACGGTAGCGTCGTCAAACGAACACGCATTGCATGTAAGAGAAATCTTAGATAGTGTCTTTTGCAGGGTGAAGGAGGTCGCAATGCGTCATGCAAAACAAATAGGCTCGGCGGTAATTGGAGCGCTCGTGGCGATGGTGTTGACGGGGACGATAGCGCGCAGTCAACCTGTAGACTCGGCTTTCGATGTCAGGATGCACTATGACAAAGCCGACTACATGGTGCCCATGCGCGATGGAACGCGCCTCTTCACGATTGTCTACACGCCGAAAGATACGTCGAAAATCTATCCGATTTTGTTGGTGCGTACACCGTACTCGATTCCACCATACGGGCCTGACGAATATCGCGACGTGTTGGGACCCTCAGCAGAGTTCGACCGCGACGGGTACATCTTTGCCTTTCAGGACGTTCGAGGAAAATTTCGGTCGGAAGGGGAGTTCCAGGTGATCAAACCCTTACGAACTGATGAGACAGGTGTGGACGAGAGTACCGATAATTACGATACGATCGACTGGTTGCTCCAACACATACCGAATCACAATGGACGGGTTGGTCAATGGGGAATTTCGTATCCCGGCTGGCAAACAGTGATGGGCATGATTGGCGCGCATCCGGCCTTAGCCGCCTCGTCACCCCAAGCTTCTCCATCCGACATGTTTATTGGCGATGACTGGCATCACAATGGGGCCTTCCGCTTGATGTATGCGTTTGCATGGTTGTCTCGAAACGCCGCTGTGCGATCGAGCCAGACGGAACAGTTCAACCCGCGATTCGATTATGGTACGAACTGGGGTTACCGATTCTTTCTGGACGCTGGGACGTTAGCCGACATTACGGAGCGGTACTTTCAGGATCGTGTGCCGGCGTGGACCGAGTTTATGGAGCACGGTACGTACGACGAATATTGGCAGCAGCAAAATGCTCTCCTCTTTCTTGATGACATTGATCATCCGATCTTGAACGTGGCGGGCTGGTTTGATGCCGAAGATTTTTATGGGCCGATGTCGATCTATTACACACTGGAAGCCTCCAATCCAGATAACCGCAGCACGCTAGTCGTTGGACCCTGGCTCCATGGCGGGTGGCGCAGCATGGATGGTGACGTGCTCGGTTGCGTCGAGTTTGAGTCGAAGACCTCCCACTATTTTCAACGGAACGTCCAGCATCCATTTTTCAATTTCTACCTCAAGGATGAAGGACCTTGGGCCTCGGCTAGTGCTGAGGCCATAGTGTTCGAAACCGGTTCGAATGTCTGGAAAACCTATGACAAGTGGCCCCCGATAGCGACTGAGTCTGCGGCCTTGTACTTTCACCCGAATGGCCGGCTCTCCTTTGAGCCGCCCACCGATTCATCAGGTGATGCGTACGATGAGTATGTGAGTGACCCGGCTAAGCCAGTTCCGTTTTCGTCAGAGATCCGTACTACCCAAGGTCATGAGTGGATGATCGAGGACCAGCGCTTTGCTTCGACACGACCTGATGTTCTTGTTTACCAAACCGAGGTACTGACCGAAGACGTGACCCTGGCTGGTCCGATCCTTGCCACACTGTTTGCTTCAACAAGCGGAACCGACTCGGATTGGATTGTGAAGTTAATTGATGTCTATCCCGGTGACGCCGTTGGGGACGCCTGTGCTGTGCCGATGAGTGATTTCCAGATGCTCTTGGCTGGAGAGGTCTTTCGCGGGAAGTTTCGCAACAGTTATACGACGCCAGAGCCAATGGTGTCGGATGAGATTACGGAACTTCAGTTCAGCCTGCGTGATCGCTATCACACCTTTAAGGCGGGACATCGGATCATGGTGCAGGTGCAGAGCACTTGGTTTCCAGTGATCGATCGAAACCCCCAAACCTTCGTTGATATCTATAAGGCGACCGCATCCGATTTTCAGGCGAGCACGCAACGAATCTATCGGTCATCGGAACGGGCGTCCCATTTGGCAGTCGGGTTGCTCCTTGGTCACGAATAATGTTGAGTCGGTGTGATATCCAGCCTCGCTTGTTTGCTAACGCGCTCTGGTGTGTCGTGCTGGTGCTGGGTTGCAATAATCCAGTCAGCATTGATGAGTCCAAGAACGCCAGTCACCCTGAAACCACCAACGCTCGACCGAACATTCTGGTACTCGTTGCCGACGACATGGGATACACCGATCTTGGGTCGTTCGGCAGTGAGATTCCGACACCGAATTTGGATGCTCTCGCGTTTGATGGTGTGCGCTTTGTGAACTTTCACGCTGCGCCCAGTTGTGCACCGACTCGGGCCATGCTGATGTCAGGTCTGACCGGTGGTGAAGCAGGCGTGACGGATACCATGGCTCCCGTGTTGTCAAACGACGTCGCAGCTTTACCTGCTCTCCTTCAGGATGCGGGTTACCGAACCTACATGGCCGGTAAATGGCATCTCGGCATTGAACGAGATCAGAGTCCGCTCGCCCGAGGGTTCGATGCCTCGTTCGCATTGGTCCGAGGTGGAGACAGTCACTTGGGAGCTAGTCATTTTGCACCTCAGACTGTGGCCTATCGTGAAAACGGTCAGCTCGTCCAAGTTCCTGCTGACTGGTTTTCAAGCAGGCTCTACACAGACAAACTCATCGATATGATTCGCTCTGGCGAAGACAACCGAAGCCCGTGGTTCGGGTACTTGGCGTTCACTGCACCCCATTGGCCCCTGCAGGTACCGGCGGACTGGCGAGATCGGTCAGCCGACCGCTACGACGAGGGATACGACCTCCTACGGGCAGCTCGCATTAACCGCGCACGGGAGCTTGGAATTATCCCAGACACCACCAGTGTCGAGGACTACGTCGGTCGTGCTCCGGCCTGGGAGGACTTGGATGCCGAAGCGCGTGAGGAGAACGCACGGGCGATGGAGTTGTATGCGGCCATGGTTGAGAACATGGACTACCATGTTGGCCGTCTCCTGGAGTATCTGCGAACAAGCAACCAGTTCGACAACACGGTGATCCTCTTCTTCTCCGACAACGGTGCGTCTGGTTCCGATTCCAGTTTCCGACCGAGAATGCCTTGGAAGCCTGACCTCGCTTGGAATAATAGTTTGCCCAATATGGGTCAGGCAGGATCGTTTGTCGCCATTGGGCGGGGATGGGCAGAAGCGACGACAGCGCCATATCGTGATGTGAAAGGATCACTATATGAAGGCGGCACACGGGCTGCAGCCTTTATGCATCATGAGTCGTTCTTGGATGGTGGGAACATCGATCGCGGCTATCTGACGGTGATGGATGTGCTCCCAACGTTGCTCGAGATTGGTGGAACGGTGCATCCCGGTACTGAATTTCAGGGCCGCTCCGTAATTCCCATCCGAGGACGGTCATTTTGGGCACGAGTGCAAGGCCAGCCGGAACCAGTACACGGTGACAACGAGGTCATACCGTGGATGAGTTCGTCCCCGAGATCTCAAGGTCCGCAAGCCGCTCTTGTGCGGGGAGATTGGAAAATCGTGCGAGAGCGAGAACCTTCCAGTGTTCCTGAAACCGCTCCTGTGTGGAGGTTGTATCACTTGGCGACCGATCCCGGAGAGACTACCGATGTGGCGGAGCAGTGGCCCGACCTTCTAGAAGATTTAATTACGCTGTGGAGTGTTTACGAGGCCGGACAGTAGCGTAACATTTGTAGGAGGAGACGTACTTTTGTGAGACGGACAAAAATTATCGCGACGATTGGACCCGCAAGTGACACCGACGAGGCAGTCGATGCCCTGATAGCAGCTGGTGTCGACATCTTTCGGATTAACTTTTCTCATGGCGATCGCGCAACCCAGCAACGAATGTATGAACGTATTCGTGCGGCTGCGGACCGGGCTGGTCAGCTGGTCGCTATTATGCAAGATCTGGCTGGTCCGAAGATTCGTACAGGTCAATTGAATGAAGGCAAGGCTGTGCGGTTACAGGAAGGCGCGGCGCTGCGCATCGCTACTGGAGACTTCGTGGGTACGGCGGACCGCCTCTCTACCACCTTTGCAGGTCTGGCGAAAGCGGTGACGGCGGGGACACGTTTATTACTTGACGATGGGCGTATTGAACTCCGTGTGTGTGGCAGTGATGGGTTTGAAGTTGTCACCGAAGTGGTCCATGGTGGTGTGCTAGGAGAGCACAAAGGCATTAATGCGCCTGGTGTCGAGCTCGCGGCCTCGGCACTCACGGAAAAGGATGTCGACGATCTGAAATTTGGCGTGAGCCTTGGTGTTGATTTCGCGGCAGTGAGCTTTGTCCAAACGGCCGAGGACTTACAACGCGCGCGCGAGGTGGCGGGGTCGGCCGTGGCACTGGTCGCGAAGATCGAACGTCCTCAGGCGGTAGCACGATTCAGCGAGATTCTAGAGGTGGCAGACGCGGTTATGGTAGCGCGCGGTGATCTCGGGTTGGAGATTCCTCTGGAACATGTCCCCCGGGTGCAGAAGGAATTGACCCAACAGGCCCGATCCGTTGGGATTCCAGTGATTGTTGCGACACAGGTATTCGACACCATGCGATTCGAGCCACGCCCAACGAGGGCTGAGGTGAATGATGCGGCGAATGCGGTCTACGATGGGGTGGATGCCATCATGCTGGCAGGCGAAACCGCAGTCGGTGAATTTCCTGCGCTGACAGTTGAGACACTTGCCTCGGTGATCGTCGATGCTGAGAGTGTGCCGCTGACGGCGCAGCCTTCTCCAATTACGCCGGGTCAACACCATGGTCGCGCACTTTGTGAAGCCGCTCTGAAACTGGCGACGTCGTCTCGGGCGGCCGTGATTGTAGCTGTGACTCGCCACGGTGCAACGGCGCAACAACTGGCAGCGCTCAGACCACCAGTACCAATTTTTGCCGTGACCGATGATCCCGCGATTGCGCGCCGACTCACGTTGTCCTGGGGTGTAGCACCCTCTATTTTAGGTGCGTCCGAGTTAGACACAGGCTCAATTCAGCAAAGACTCTTGCGGCAAGAAACTCTACGGACCGGTGATACCGTTGTCTTTGTGAGAGTCCATTCCGATCTGACGCTGGCCGCTGGAAATTTTCTTCAACTGCAAACACTTCTATAGCGCACGCGACAAGCTGATTTACACACCGGAGGAGCAGTGGCGTATTGGTTGGGATTGCTCGCGGATATTGTAGTTGTCGCCCATATGGGTTTTGTGATCTTTGTGGTGGTTGGGGGGGTAGCCGTATATTGGCGGCCCTGGGTTTTCTGGTTGCATATCCCAGCCGTTCTTTGGGGTGTCAGTATTGAGTGGGCTGGCGCAGTCTGTCCGTTGACACTAGTGGAGAACTGGCTAAGAAATCAGGCGGGCGAGGCCGGCTATGCTGGTGACTTTATTCAACAGTATCTACTCCCGACACTGTATCCCGCAGGTCTGACGCGGGAGATTCAAATTGTGTTGGGCGCGGCAGCTCTCGGGATCAATATCGGTGTGTACTTCTCGCTGTGGCGCCGGCGGCGTTGCGGTTCTATTGGACCATAGCTTTGTTTGATCACGCATTGTGACTAGGACGGAAGCCGCTGCCGGCTACCACATGTTATTGCTTACCAAGTGTGGGCCCGCCTGTGTCAACCTGATTGGGCACTCGGTCGGCTGCAGCAGGCAAGAGTGGAAAAGGTGCATGTGGTTCGTCTTGGTACCAGTATGCCACCGTGTACCAATTATCCGCCCGATGGTTGCCGTGTCCGTGCTCCATGGTGACACGAATGGAATCCTGGAAGGCGATCGGTGACTCGGTGTGGTGACGGTAGACCATCCATTCAGCTCCCCGGTTGTCTCCGCCGTTCATCGGGTTACCGTAACGCTGGAACGCGAATGTGGGTTTGGCGTGCCCAAACGGGTTGATGCCACAGCCGCCATAACACCAGGCGCCTAGATAGTAATCCTCAGAGCCAGTTCCAAGAATCTGTGGTGCAGTGGCACCATCAATGAAGATCATTTCGTCGCCAGCTCCCCACCAGTCGCCCTGATTTTGCAAGATGCTGTGGGTGACACCAACGTAGTGCCCGCGTCCTTCGGTTTCAAGGATGACGTAGTTGTCCTCACCGTTGAGGTTGGCGTGGTCTGCAATAAGGGGATCCATGGTCAAATTCCAGTCAGTAGTCCAGACCTCTGGTGGAGCAGCCTGTCGGTACTGTGCGTGAAAATATGCCAAGTTGTTGTCCAGACTTAAATGTTTCTCGTAATCGATGTTGTAGTAGTACGCGCTAATTGGCTGTTCACCTTCATTGGTTACTGTAATCCTCGCGGACTCATGAAATGGCATTGGGAAGAATGTGTTGAGTGCCTTCAATGCCCCGACGGACAAGAGGGATGATTCGTAGACAAAGTACTGGCCGAGGCCAAGGCCGAAGAAGTCGCCGATGGGTGCTTCCACGCTCGGCTCGGTTTCACCATCCCAGTACATGCGGAGTACGATTTTTTTCAGGTGATACCACTCTGGGGAGTCGAGCGTAATCCAGATATGGCTGATGATAGCCGGTCCTTCGATTTCAGCCATGACCCGGGTTTCTCCTGGATCGATCGGATTGATGCGCCCACCGTCGTCGTTGCGACCGGAGCGATCGTAACTGGACACGCGATGGTTTTCGTAACTGCGGAACCGAGCGAGATCGCTCAACTCATTACCCACCGGCTGCGCCTCTGCCAGATGGGCCGATACCATGAGCACGGCGAGTATCAGATGTCCGTACGTTCGCGCATAGACCATGTCCAGAGTCCTTCCTTGGTTCGATACTAATGAATAAATGGGTTTTTGAATTTCACTTGCGTGTACGTCACGGAGTTGATAGTACCACGGGAAGAATCAATTCCCGAGACGGCAGAGGAGGGGTGTAATGCGCACAGCAGGAGGAAGTAACTGGCGAGTAACGTGTCGTAAACCGTTCGTACGCCGACTCGCCCTGCTCGGCGCCCTATTGCTGATAGTCGCTGGTTCGATGTTGCTGAAGTCTGGGACGATTGCCTTTTGGCAGGTTGGTAGTGGGACTGGACGCCTGGCGATGACGATTGTCGACGATACAACAGGAGCTTCCACTCCGGTTCGCATTCGGTTGACCAATGCGCAGGGTGAACCTGTGGTTCCACCGGATAACGCACTCGCCGTCATGTGGGGCCGGTTTGATGCGGCAGAGGATTTCGCCTCGTTACCAAACGGTGACTTTTATACGGAAGGTGCGTTTGAGTTGTGGGATCCTCTAGAGTCGACCTGCA
>JGI24919J38490_100048_pt1 | contig 35191 bp, 38 predicted proteins | sample LinPFosmplate7_FD_38490 | JGI IMG/M metagenome (IMG submission 38490) | reverse complement strand
TGCAGGTCGACTCTAGAGGATCCCACCACCAAGGGATCTCTATCGGGTCATTTAAAAACGAAGTATCATTTGAAACGTCTAGAACAGAACAAACCAGTAGAGGAAAATACGTCTCCTATATCAGAAGATCTTGATAACAAGGTCGCAACAGTAACAGCACCATCAGTAACAGCATAATCTGCAAAACTAATTATACAAAAATAAAAATAAAAATAAAAATAAAAATAAAAATATTTAGGGTCATCCCTGAATATTTTTTCTCTTCTTATATATGATATTACGCAACTTTATTTTACCCATCCCTGTCGCCTCGCAGGAAATTGAAAGCGATGCTTGATACATACCCTATGACAACTAACAATTATTCAACACTTGTGAATTTTATTGTCTCTAACAAGTAATAATGGTGAAAAACACAACAGGCGGAAGCAAACACAAGGGACAGGCGCGTAAAAATGTTATAGGAAGAAACTCCAATAACTCGCTGCGTCTAGTAGAAAACGACGGAGAGTGCTATGCCCATGTCGAAAAAATACTGGGCGGCCCACACATGCACGTTACTTGCATGGACGGAAAAACTAGACTGTGCACTATTCGTGGAAAGTTTAGGGGAAGGGGAAAGCGAGATAATCGACTAGACTCGGGGACTTGGGTCATGGTTGGGTTACGCGACTATGAAACCGTTCGCGAAAGTGGTACTAAACTGGAAAACTGTGACCTGTTGGAGGTATACAAGGATGGAGACAAAGACAGACTGAGAAATACCGCACGAGGCGAAAATTGGACGAACTTTGTAGCAAGAGATATGGAAAGATCGCACGTAGGAAAAGATGCCAGTGCAGACACATTCCGATTTATCACCGACGAAGAAATTGAAATGGATGACTTTATTGCAAAATCAGTTGAGACATTTCAAGAACAAAACATTGACGATGACGACTACAATCTCTGCGTTGAAGATGATACTCCAACAAAATTAAACAAAAATATCATTATCGGAAGACCCACTATTCTTGATGAAGTCCACGAAACAGAGGAGGATGTCGAGATAGATGATATTTAGATACAAAAAATAAAACGCAAAACACAACACAAATAAAAATGATGCCTATGTGCTCATTTTTATTTGTTATCACTTTATGCAAACAGTATAGAGCTGCTACCAGCTAGTATATAGTATAATACATTACAATAACAACTTAGTTTTTAGTACCTACCTACTGTGATACTTTCGCATATGTCTGGATCTTCTACGCACGTGTATCGACCGCCTCACGCAAGAAATCCTTCTTGGGCATCGTCCCTCAATAAAAAAACAAACAATGGAAACAGATCCATATCGCGACCATCTGTTATTGATACTGGGATTGAATCGTTCCCAGAACTTTCAGATACTTCCAATCAAAAAGAACATGTCAACATCGAACAGGATGAAACGAACTCTTTCGTGAAAAGATTACAACAATCAGATACAGAAAATGATGAAAAACAGGTCTCTGAAACCAGTTCGTTGCTTGAAAAAGGATGGATTGAAATTACTTCAAAAGATGCCCGAAGTATGCATACGACCAAATCAAGGAAAGATAATGCCGAATTAGTAAAAGAACGAAAGGATCCATTTATTTACGATTTACTATGCAGAGACAAATATATTCACTCGTTAAACGACGAACAGTACAAAAAAGTAGCTAATGCGAAAATGAACGAACTGGTGAAACTATACAAAAAGAATACCGCAGAGTTTATATCTGTATATGGAATTGAATATTATGAACACATTCACGGATATCAACCTGTATACGGAAAAAGAATAATGCGCCATTATAGATTTACCGATGGAAACGAAAGCGACTCTGTAGAAGTTTATAACGAATACTATACGGACGATGAGGATGACGTTTACCAGAATGACGCGGGCAACGACGAAGATGAAAACATTGACGAATACTAATTGGAGATCTTTAGTTAAGATAATGCAGATTAGTTTGATTTTATAAGATATTATACACGCACTGTGTATACTATATTATACATTTAGATCACATTAGATATGGATATTGACACGATTTCTGATATAGACGATGATACCGACACCGAACCTGTGCAACTCGATATGAAATGGTTAAGTGACATTGAACAGCACAACAACGACTATGGAAAATTCTACAAAGACGATGTCTTTACAATGAATGTCGTATTCATCCACGCTAACTTTGATAAAAATATTGAACGTGTATCCTCCATGAAGGTCGATCTAGAAAATAAAAATATATTCACACAACATGAACTTGCGAATATTATTCAAACTAAAAATAAAGTAAACAAAAGGAAGTATCGTCTTATATCGGCGTACTTATATAACATTGACATTGAACCAGATGATTTACTCGATTTTATCAAAAAACATACAAATCCTGCAAGTGAACATTTTTTTAATAAACTTGATCTTGCCAGGGATATTATCATACATCCTACTATCGCACAGTTTCATAAAATGAACACACTTTACCTAATTATGGGAGAACGACGCGAAAAGGACGCCAAAGCCAATGAGGGGCGAACGCGAAAAATAAAACGAGTAACGTTTCATCCAGATATAAAACAGACACGGAAAAGAATGTACACCAATGTAAATACGGAATCTTAGATGGATAAAGGTAAGGGTAAGGGTACATGTAAAGGTGTGCGGGAGAGAGACATTGAAAGATTATGCATATCGCACACTAAACTCAAAAATACAAGAATAATCTTGTCCGCCAAGATTTACCAACTCGCCATATTTATTCAATACTTTCATATGCAATCGATCGATTGTCACTGGGCCGAAATAATCTCGTCGAGGCTCAAAGTCCGCCATGTACATCCGAAGACCCAGATTGGACGGTGTCGACATAGGAATGCGAGCAAATAATGTGTCCCCGATATAGCTTTTTTGCGTGGCAGATACGATACTATCTGACACATAATTGTTGTTGAAATCATTTACATCGATAAAAACGTAATCCTGAAGCTTATCATTGTATGAAGCCTCGCTTACCGTTGCTGCCTTATAATTATACTGGGTTCCATTTGCACTTGTAACATCTGTAAAGATGTCGTCACCCGACACCGTATAAGACGCAGCTCTAAACCCAAGTGTCCAACCTAAACCATCGCGATATATCTCTTGAGAAGTACCTGCCGTAGGACTATCGTCACATGAAACCAAGTCAGACTGTGCAGTGTATGTTGGGAACGATAATGTATACTGGAAATCAGGAGAGTACTGTTCAGGGTTTGTATCGGAAAATGGGTAAAACATTCCTCCCCCGTCTTTTGGCATTTTTGCTCTTACTATACTTCGCCTGGTTACGGCGTTAATATCAAACACCAGGTATTGCAATCCAGTTGTGCTATTACTCATAATATTGTTAATCGTTGCAATCAGAGTTTCTCTAGAATAATCTCCAGGAGGAACTGTGATTGTATTTTTTGTATCAGGAATACTTTTTAGGGGTTTTGTCTCGATATACATTTGGTTTCGATTGTCGGTGTCAACTATATTGTATATGTAATTTGGAAGCTCGATCGATGTCATGCGCATAGATACAATGCGATCGATTTTTTTGGGAAAAAACACAGTGAATGAGTTTGCGTTCTCAGTGGGCTTCTTAAACACACTGTCCACACATACCTCCATCTTATGGGTTCGCCTATAAAATGGATTGATGTCACCGTCGCCCCCAGGAGTAGAATCTAACGGTTTCTCAAGCGTCGTTGCATGTTTGTTCACTACAAGCGTTTTGGGGTAGTACTCTTGGGTATTCTTTGCAAGAATACCCTGGTCATCATGTTCTTCTTCGCCATCGTCATCTGAATACTCGTTCGATATCTCGTAATCGTTGGTCATTATTTCTTGTCGAAAACGGGGGGACCGAAAAACTGCGGTTTGGGCATCTCGGAAAAAAGTTTGCATCAACGGATTACGTCGACTTGTTTGAAAAAACTCAGTCATCTTTTCATTCGCAATATATGCAGTGTCGCTATCTTCTATTCCAAATATATCGTATAGTTCCGATAGACTGTAATTTCCCACGTTATAATCAAAAGTATTATCAGATTTGGACATTCAGATTGATATACTTATTCACTATATTATAGCAAGGAGATACTTTATATTGTTAATTCTATGCTTATATTGATACATTTATTTTTGGGTTGATGCTGATGCTGATGCTGGTTCTGATCCTGATGCTGATGCTGATGCTGATGCTGATGCTGATGCTGATTGACTATTATCGGAAAACATACGAATGAAGATACTGCGAATATCGTGAATAATATGAACATCGGACGGCTTTCTCTTATCCGTGAGAAGCTTCTTAGACATTTTTGTTAAACCCGCACCACGTTTCATATGGGTCTTCCCCGTAAACACTAGCTTTTCAATCGTTTCAATTAACTGTGGATTGTGTCGAACAAGAATATCTCGGTCTAGTCGATACTTTCCACTGTAAACGTATCGATTGTAGTTTTTGTTCTCGTATACCGACTTAGGATCGCTAAAGCTTGGATATACGCGTATTGAACCGATCCCCTCTATTCTATTGGTATCATTGTTCATTTCAATTACATAAGCACTCGACATCATGTTTATATGGTGCGTCACTTGAAGAGGTGCACCATATATGCAACCAGATATATTCATTTTATTACGATACATTTCATTTTCATTCCAGGTTTCGCTATTGAAACGCGATGTTAATAAATGTATGTTGGGGTTGTCTTTGAATACAATCTGTTCTCTGGGTTCTGGGACTGCGACTGGCACTGAGACAGACTGGGATTCCATGGTGTAGTCTACCTGCTAAATAACTATTAGCACTATTATTGTTAATTGTTATTCGCGATAAGAAAACATGTTGTTTTCAATTTACTACCACACACATATCCATATTTACGTCAACATATTTACATCAACATGTATACTGCACACATAGACATAATCGAAACAGTTATCATACCAAATGCATTCATACTATTTTTCTGTTCTAGAGGATTTCCATGTTCATCTTCATGTTCATTAATTGTGTAGATATTTGCCGAGCTAGGGATAAATCCATTGTATGTGGGTTTACGAGGTGCACTAGATATATGCGGGTCGTTTGCCAAATCGTTTAATGAACAAGATGTAGTAAGAGGCGTTCTCTCATTACACTGCGTTGTTTTCCTTGTAGAAGGAGGACCATAGAATATATACATGCATCCATCTACTATTTTTTCAACTAGATCAATAATAGGATGCAGCGAAGACTGAAGATACTTGTTATCAACCATCGAGTTCTCATAAGAGGATTTGGGATACTGTCTGCGTTTTTTACTGTCGGGGTTTGAACCAGTTTCATCAATATTTATCTCACTATAACACGTTTGATATACCTTGTTTTTGTAAAGAACTGGATACGTGACCGATCTTCCACGATTTGTTTGGCGCAACTTTTCGAGATAGCCGTATTCTATATCTATAAAATGCCCCCATTCGCCGCGATCCACATCCTTGCACATATGGCTCCATATATATGGAGTCATTGTTTCAAGATTTATCTTCTGCATTGATCTTAGCTATTATATGTATAGAGAGAAACATTTATAGGCAACACAATTCAATTTATTTTGCGTTAAACACCATGTTACCTAATATTTACTAGTGTAAAGCATTATTTATGATTTCACACAATGTATCCCGTTCTAATCCTAATAAAAAAAATAGGAATGACCCGTCTAGCGACGGATCATCGAATAAAGAACCCGGAAATAATAGTAATAGTGAACACACCCGTCTCAATATCAGTTTAGATGACGATCTGACTGAATATATAAATCGTATTACGGAAAACCATGATAATACACTGCAATTTCCAGAACAAAATAACACCACTATCGGCACCGGTACCGGCACCAGCACATTAAAAAACCCACTTGAATATGTTGAAAATGTGCCAAACACGGAACAAACCGCGAATATATCCATTGACGTTCAAGATACGGTAAACCCTAGACGATTTCGTCAACATAAACACCGTTCGGGCGGAAATGATGCACACCGCACTGTAGATTTTAGGAAAACAAGTAGGCAAATAACATCGGCGGGATCTAGCGATAATGAGAACCAGATCGAAAGTGATATCAGCGATACATACAGCGAAGATTCATATATTCGATACGATTCAAATGATAACAACTTATGCCCGCCTAGCGTAACTTTCAAAAAACTCAGCTACGTAGATGTGGAGAAAAAGATTGACAAATATTACAACACACTCAACCATAGATATTCGTCTGCACTCGACATATTGGCGAGCTATTTGAAAGGACATAAGGTCATCTACATGGAGGCAAAGTCATACACTGCAACACGGCTATACATGCTGATGTTGCCAGCAATAGGACTGTCTGCTATAGCAACCGTATTGGCTGGTGCCACTGACATGTATGATTATGGATCCATTGTTTTATCAATACTAAATGCAGTCATCGGGTTTCTATTGGGTATAGTAAACTTTCTAAAACTTGACGCAGCAACGGAGGCACACACGATGTCGTGTCACCAATACGATAAACTACAAACAAGCATCGAGTTTTTGTCTGGATCCGTGCTTTTGTTCCGAGATTTCGATGCAGGCGACATATCTGACAATAATGACGACGAAATCATGCATCGAAAAACGATGAACGCCGAAATGGCAGACAAGATGGCGGGGGTAGACAAGAAAATTATGGAGATTAAGGAGATGAACCGCTTTCTTATTCCAGAAGCAATCCGTCTACGATATCCTGTCATTTACAACACAAACATTTTCTCTATCATAAAACGTATCGAGGATCAGAGAAAGAGATGCACAACCAATCTTAAAAATATTAAGAATGAAATCAGGTATATGCATACTCTTGCGAAAACTAGTATGGACGCGGTCCCAAGCGACTTCGAACAAAAAATTGCCAAGCTGTTTAAACAAAAAAAGAACACCACGCGAGAAATTCTTCTTCTCAAATCCGCATTCTCGGTGATCGACCAGATGTTTCACCAAGAAGTGCGTAATGCAGAGATAAAAAAGCGACGGTGGCTCCCGTTCTGGTTGTATAAAGACCGAACAAAACTTATTGACCCGTACCAAATTAATAAGTTCGTCGAGGAACTTATGGATCCGTTCCGATTTAGTAATCCAAATATTGACGACGGCGACGAACAAGAAATGCAACAGCAAAAATCTTACTTATCGAGATTTAACATACTCCAAAAAAGTAGAATGAGCTCCCCAAAAAATGCATAATAGTGTAACAAACAAATATCATGTTCAACTTATGTAGCTTTGATTATATTTTATTACCCATATATTGTATATATACAATACATGTCATTGCAAGCATTGAAACTTAAATCCAATACTATCAACAGCAACCAGAGTAAGGACGGGTTCTCTCTTTCGGGAGGTGCTAGAACTACCTCCTACATAGGAAAATCTATGAGAAACTCACCCAACGGCACGCGGTTTAAGGGAATATACCCTGTTAATTTTAGTCAAACTACAGGGGTCATTTCAGGATCTACCATGTGCGATCAAATAACAGAATTACGCGGAAACGCACCGTCTCAGCAAAAATCAGTTGGAAACAATAAATCCATGATTTACTCCAGAAACAAATGGATAAACACTGGCGTATACCCCAATGTATGGGTGCAGCCCGTCAAAGAAATGGGATACGAAGAATACATGAAACACCGTGTATTACAAGAGGACTGTGAAAATGAAAAAAATATACCCACTGAAGGAGGAGAGGACTGCTGTGCATGCGAAGATGCATTCGAGAAATCAGATGTTGAGATTTATTACAGACCCATTGACAAGCTAAAAAGGTGCAACGATGGGGTTGTTCAAGATATGACATCCCACGCCACATCATCGTCTCTTCACACACTACGTCTGCAGAAAAAATGCGTAGACCCAATAGGGTCTAACAAACCATTCCCCTACTATACAACAAACCCTGGCGTGTTAAATACTCGCCTTGTTTCGTGTGGAGCCATATCTAGCGAGTTGAATATTGACATGTAAAATAAGTTAATCTCGGTTATGCGTCGCTTCGGACAACTTTATCCTGTGTGCAAATTATATAGACATTCAAATAGCTTCACATGAAAGGAAGATTTTCGATGAACTTTACTACTCCAACCAGTAACAACCGCGATAATACACACTATCCTACACATGAAAACCAGAGTGTTTACAGAAAAGGATCAGCACAGTATTCCACCCAACAAGATGTAAAAAGATCTTTCAAAACAGAACCCAACTATTCACAACCTTCTCAGAATATTCTCGTAAACGATGGCTTATCAATACACTCGACCCAGACCAATCAACGCACACATCGTAACATATCAAATACATCTGCACAATACAGAAAACAACATGCAAACAAGATTGTTGTCGGACCCAGATCAATGTCGCAGTTTCTAAAAACATCATCTTCTGGGCAAGGATGCTCGTCATGCGGAGGAGCAAAATAACTCACACATTCGTAAACAAAAATAACAGCATAACTGCTATTTTTGTTTTGTCTATTTATCTTTTCATATTCAAGTATTGGAGACACTCTACGCAGTCAAGTAGTTAGCAGGATAGTGTTCATCTGGAGGGTAATCAGGAGAAGGAGGCCTATAATCTTCGGGCAAATCTTCACTGGGAATATAAATAGGCGAAACTGGTCTGTATTCATTCATACTATCATCATGATTTGGTAAAAGAACTGGATCTATTCTTAATGGAGGCGAACGAATGGTATTGGTAGATATTGTCGATCTAGTTTCTTTGCTACGATACGGGAGAACCGTCCAAAACTTGTTGGACGAATAACCTCCATGACGCAACTTATTTCTTGCTGGATCTTGTTGTGCTATATTCTCGCGAAACCTCAGCGAAAACGGAGTATCATATACGCAGTCTAAATGAACAAATGCACGAGACTTGGGACGCATCGTCTTGTTGCACAAATATCTCGATATGTCGACACGCTTTACCTTACCTATTTTTGATCTAATTTCAAATACATCTTTTATATAGTCCTCAGTAGTTTCGGGATGAACGTATGGTATGAAATAAGAAGTCGACTTATTAATTTGCCACGGCGTCATAGTTGTCATTTCTCTTCGCGATAATCAGTTTATTTCAAGTTAAACCTAAGTGTTTTAGTAGTTACCATCAAACTATACAGCATACATACGATCAATTTGTTTTGTCTACTTATACTATACACGTCATTTAGATTTATTATTATTATATGCAAACCCAACTAACACCCGATCAAGATGTTGATTTAGTGAACACCGCTCGGCTTCCCCCAGTAGATGAACCGATCACTGATCGAATTCGACAAGACTTTCTCAAGCCACGCATGTTTGTTCCACAACACATGGTCGCACAATGCCGACCTGTTCTTGTTCCAGTTCATTCCGACGATCCCGTCCTTGAAGGCTATCCAAACATCGAACTCAAGGGCGAACACGCAAGATTTGTTGTGCCCCCCGTCGAGGACTTCTCCGTCAACAGAGAAGACAGAGTTGTTTATCCAAAGGAAGATAATCTTTCAGTTAACGAAGATAAAAGAGAGAACAGAGAGAAGAGAGAAACAGACGACCCGCAAGATGACCCAAATAACTCAGGGCTCTTTGGAGACTATATCAGGAGCTTCTCTCTTAGACATAAAAATAAAAACATGTCTGACGAAGAAGCATTGGCCGTAACATATCCTCTTTACCATATAGACAAGCGATACTCAGACAATTCGCCAAGCTCTGTGCGAAAAACCAAAAGCAAACGTGCTGGGGGTGGGAAACGACCTGGAAAAAAACACGCCAAACGATCCAGAAAATATCGTAAATTAGTAACGTGAAATTTATGTATCTCGTATATATATACCTAGACACATAAGCAAATAATCCATAATACCAATCCACATATGAGCACATTCAAACAATTTGGAGGATTAGACTTTAACGGAAAAAATAATATTGTCACCACACACAATACACACACATCGTCGCATACCGTATCAGACTATACGGGAGGAAAAAATGCAAGAATTGTTCAAAAAAGTCACATCGACTTAGACGCAAACTCTTTATTGAGGGTGGACGGAATATACTTTCTCGACGGATCTGTTCAACGATCCGCTGGTTCAGGGAGCGGATCGGGGGGATCCCAGGGACCACCTGGCCCTCCAGGGCCGCCTGGAAAAGACGGATCATCCGATGGATCGTCAAATGGATCACAATTAAGTGACGAGAAACACAACACATTTACGGGAACAAATGCACTACTTGTACGAAACGAAGAACTTGCTCGATACAACTGTGCATATGGTGAGCGAACCTTGATGAAAAATACCACGGGATATGCTAACTCGGGGTTTGGATTTGAAAGCATGGTCAACAATATGACTGGATCATTCAACACTGGTGTGGGAACACAATCACTGTCATTTAATATAGCAGGCACAAGAAATACTGCGATAGGCGCAGCAGCCGATGTAGGAGAACCGGGCATTCATAATAGCACCATGATCGGTGCGGGAGCACGAGCCTATGCGTCCAATGTTATACAGCTAGGGAATGGTGCTATAGAACAAGTTGTCACCAGCGGCGTTATTACCGGAAAGGCAAAAAACTTCACCATACCACACCCCCTAAGCAAACTCAACAAGACACATGTACTTAAACATGCAAGCATTGAGGCTCCGCGACTGGATCTTATTTATCGAGATAGTGTTACCCTTGTCAAGGGAGAGAAAACCATCCATTTAGATAAACATTTTAAAATGACCCAAGGGACAATCCATGCATTGTCTCACAACCCATCAGTCTTTGTTACAAACGAAAGTGACTGGGATCCAGTGAAGGGACGCGTGGATATGGATCACGGAGTTTTATATATCACCTGCAAAAACGAAACTTCAAACGCAACGGTTTCCTTCATGGTCATTGTGGAACGAAAGGATGCGGGCATTCTCGTCTCAGATATAACGGATATAGACGGGGCGTTTATACCAGAAAAACTATGTCAAACCAGAGAGGGAGATAGAATACATACAGAATAAATTGATTGTGATTTTGCCGTTTTGATTACGGCAAAATCAAACACATATCGTCTTTACTGAACGAGATATTAACCTATTGCACAGAAAAAATATAAACGTATACCCATAGTTTCCTTATATTATCATGAGTGAAACAGGATTTACCGACTTTATGAAGCAGCGGAATGAACATGCCAGAGACAAATATCTTCTTTTCGAGGAGAAATGGCACAAATACACCATAACAAGCGATCCCAGATCCAGATACACAAGTGTTACAAAAATTGTTCACTCACAGTTTCCAAAGTTTGACCCAGACCTCGTCATCAAAAAGATGATGGCGGGGAAAAACTGGAACGAAAGCAACAAATACTGGGGAATGACCCCTGCAGAAATAAAGGCACAGTGGAACAACAACGGCAAATCCGTAAGCGGTGCGGGAACCGACTTGCACTTTAATATCGAACAGTTTATGAACCAGTGGCTAGTCGACGAAAACGACACACTTGTAGATTGTGATCACGAAATGCTGATGGAATGCTACAATGAAGACAAAGAAGCGGGAGATTGTGTTATAAACAATACCAGCGAAGAGTGGGGATACTTCTTGAACTTTGTTCGCGATCATGTTGGCCTCAAACCTTATCGCACCGAATGGATGATATACGACGAAGATCTCAAAATAGCTGGATCGGTGGATATGCTATACAAAAATGAAGACGGCACATTAGACATCTATGATTGGAAAAGAGCCAAGGAAATCACCGCTGTGAATGGATTTCGGGAAACTGGGATTGGACAGTGTGTGCAACACATCACTCACTCAAACTTTTGGCACTATTCACTGCAACTCAACGTCTATAAAGCGATTATAGAACGCAAATACGGAATGAAGGTCAGAAATATTGTCCTCGTTCAGCTTCATCCAGATAATCCATCGAAAAACTATAAACTCTTTCCATGTGCAGATCTAAGCGACGAGGTGGCGGACATATTCCAGGAGATCATGGTATCAAACAAAAATAAAAAATAAAAAATAAAAAATAAAAAGGAACATACAGATCTTAATCTAAAACGTAAAGTATATAAACACAACATTACCCATTAACCATATACACAAGTATTATTAACATTATATCATAAATGGAAGAAATTGTAGATTTCTTTCGCGTCTTCGCAACACATTTCGTGCAAACATTCGTTTTTTGCACAACAGGTGCAGTAATTGGCTCAATATTGGGCATTTCTTACATTATTATGAGCTCAATCATCGAGGATGATGACATCCTGAAGGAAACTAAAATTGTTTTCCGAGTAGTCTATCAAATCGCAACCAACCTTCACCGTGTTGCAAATGACCTATCCACGCGTATCGGAGCATGGCTCTTGATCACAGATAAAGAGTTTCAAGAAACCTTTAATAAGATAGCATACGAAGAGAAATATAATAAACAGTTCGATGCACTCTTGGCATTACACATCCCAGATACAAACACACGAAAAATAATCACACCACAGTCTATCGTGTTTGAACATACTCCAATTGGAAATATTGTCATGCATTATGATCCAGATGATAGACGTCTTATCTATTATTCAAACCGTTCCCTTACCATGAGACAGCTTCAAAGTGTGGGGCGAAAGTTCGTTATTCAGTTCTGTTGTCCACATATTATGCAGGAAATGATCACAGAAAAAGAGGAAAAAAAAGAAACACCCGGTGAAACAAAAAAAGAAACCCAACGGGGAGGCATTGCATCACGAAGTGGTCTTATGGCAAAGTTTAAACAGTCAGATAATGATAAAAAAACCACTACACAAACTGAGAATAAAGACAATGAAAATAAAGATAATACAAAGACAGATCCCGAACCCACAAATTATGCAAACATGTTCAGGTTTATAAAAAAGGGAGGACTTACAGATTTTTCTTTTACGCAAAAGCCAACAACGTCAAGTTACTGCGATTACGCAAAGACAGACAAACAAGAAAACAACGATCTCAATAATAAAGAGACAACATATACAAATGCACACATTGATAAATCGAAACTATCCTTTTCTGAATATAAAAAGATCATGAAGATGAAGCAAGAAAATAATACAGAGCAACAACAAGAACTATGATCACATACACCAAGCTAATTTTACAGCAACAGTGCGGCACATGATTTTAATTATGTTTTTATATTTGTCTATAATAAGTAAGACACTAATTATAGTCAAACAATGAGTATGACAACACATAAACAATATAACACAAATACTTCTCGAGGAAAAAATGCGAAACAGAACCCGAAACAGAAAACGAAAACAAAAACAAACAGACGAGGAGGACGTAACCGAACTCGACGCCATAAAAGGAAACATATCATGGTTGGGGGAGAAGATATAGAACCGTTTCAATCCAAAGGCATATTTGAAATAGCCAGCGACAGTATGCTGTATATACTAACAAATATAGTCAAACTTTCATCCAATATGGTAGCGGCTTCAGTAGGATATAGCCCAGTCAATAATAACCTAGGAACCCCAGGTTCCGCAGAGAAAAGCGGGGTATTTGATGGATTACAAAATGCACTTACGCTGGCAAAAATACCAGCGGCCATGTTCCTTAAAATGATAGACGGAGTAGTCACGCAATACATAAAAATAATCAATGGCGCCATGCGTGTCAACGCTCCCATGCTACAGGCATCACTCACGCTCACTATTACTATACTTAAGACGCAACTAAAACTGGCCACGGCGACACTTAACAATCCTGCATTTATTACTGTTCTTCGAACTACGCTCACCGCACTCGAACAAGCATCTGATGAAATTGTGGGGGCAATTGATCCTGTTGCGGCATCAATACTTGCAAAACTATCGCCTATCATAACCCGAAGCATTGGAATGATATTCGCCACGATAGGCACCTCTGCTATCTCTGGGATGCAGTCCATGCCTTACGTTGGAACGGTGCTTGCCGCATTGTCTTCTTTTGATGCAGTCACTCGCCTATTTATATCATCCATTAATGCGACGACTGCCACTGGAACTGTTATGTTTGATGGATACACTGACACGGTTTACCGTCTTGCAGATATGATAAAGGGTATTAAAGATAGAATTGCAGGAACCGCGAGTGGAATGAACAATCCTCTTCAGATGAAATCGCCAGCTATGCCCACCGCACCAGCTATGCCCGCCGCCCCAGCTATGCCCACCGCACCAGCTATGCCCGCCGCACCTACCGTAGCATCCACGGTATCTTCTGTAAAAAAATAAGCGTATCTCGTGATAACCCGTCGTCTACAAATAAAAACAATACAAATCTCTTGTTTTTATTCTACATTACTTTACTCATTACTCACATCACGCTAAGAAGTGTCTATATAAGACAAATAACCGTTACACTTTGCAAGATTGAATGACGACTCTAGATGATCCTTTGCAATCTCCATTGCTTTGCGGGTCATTGCATCCATAGTATCAACATAGGTATCACCTGAACGCGTTTCTTTTGAGAGATCTTTGACAGTGGAGGGGGCTACTGGTGCTGGCTCTGGCTCTGGTGCTGGCTCTGGCTCTGGCTCTGGTGCTGCGACAACTGGCATATTTTCAGACACAGCCTCTGCTTTCTTACGTTTGACAACCCGTTTCACAATGATCTTTTTTACCACCTTCTTCGTTTTCTTTTCAGTATCATTTGAAACTTGTTCACTCATATTCTAGATATATACTTTATCCGACTAATTACTGTTCTATCTATCTATCTATCTATCTATTCTACTCGCACGGGTATTTTCAATTTGCACAGGCATTGATAAGACTTTTGCTATTTAGGGTACGAAATGTGATTTCGTACCGCCATGATATTCCTTCGCATGACCTTGATCAATCATCCATTGATTCATGTTCACCCCCTTGTGCACAACCGTCGCCAATAAGCGACCATACTTCTCCATCGATACGTTCTCTAACTCAACCATTTCGCCAAGCACTTTGCCAGATAAATCTTCTTGTGCCTTATGTGCCAATAACTTCTCCTCCTCGTTTTTTGTCTTCATCTCAGGAGTATCGATACCGTCTAGCCGAACCGAAAAGCGATACATCGTCTTACACCCAGGAACAAACGCCGCAACAGTGATCGTATCTCCATCATACACCTTGATCACCTTGCCTTCCTTCACATCAGGAACATACGGAACGGTCGTCTTCCACGAAGCATCTTCATAACGACTACTCGATTTTTTCCAAAAACAACATACGCGGGCGAAACCTGAACACATCGACATTGACAGTGACATTGACATTAGTTAACATCACCCCCGCGTCACATAACATATCAATTTACCGCTCACACTCGGATCCGTCCAATTACCTACATTCGTATTTTGTGAACCCATTATCTGGGTTAATGCAGTATCCACGCGGTAGCCATCTTGGGATAACAGGGTAAACAGTCTCGGTAACTCGGACGGGGACATGAACTGGGACATATTGTTCCACCCGTCATCAAGCGTCTTCAACGCTACCGTCGGCGACGTATTGGAACACGCATACCGCCCACGCGGCTCAAACGGTGACAGAGAAGGCAGATTTACTGGCTTAGATATTTCCCGCAATCTACCAGGAACAGAAGGCATGCGATCAATCGTAACAATGGTATCATACTGACCAGTAAAACTGTTGAGAAGAACACGCGTGTACAATGCATACGTTTCCATGGAATTGTAATATACTTATATATGATTCATTACACAAGTATATTTCTTAATTATTCGTTATTCGTTATTCGTTATTATTCATTAGTTATTGCGGTGCTTAATGACGACCACTCTTCTTGCGGTTCTTCTTTGACTTCTTGGCACCCTTCTTGGCACTCTTCTTGGCACCCTTCTTGGCACCCTTCTTGGCACTCTTCTTGGCACGCTTGCGATGCTTACGACTGCGGCGACCACCAGTGAAATTCTCAGCAGGCGGCTCAGTCTCAGCAGAGCCAGTCTCGGCAGACGCATCAGCAGAGCCAGTCTCGGCAGACATGTCAGCATCAGCAGAGCCAGTCTCGGCAGACATCTCAGCATCAGCAGGCTCAGCATCAGCATCAGCAGACATCTCAGCATCAGCAGGCTCAGCATCAGCAGCAGACATCTCAGTCTCAGCAGGCCCCTCATCATCAGCGCCACCACCACGCATGCCACCCCGTCTGTTCTTCTTGCTCTTCTTGCGACGTCCACCCTTTAATAGTTCAAATCCAGATTTGGAACAGTCAGTAGCTCCTTCATCGCATGCACCGCCATGCTGACGATGGCCGAGTTTTCCTTTTTTCTTGGCCGCTCGGTAAGCTATACCCGCATTCTTAGCAAGTTTGGGACCGGTTTCATTAGGATGCTCCGCTCTATACTTGGCGAGGAACTCGAAAAATGGGTTTGCGCGTTTCTTTTGAGTTTTTGTCATTTTCAGCTATATATTATACTACGAAAATACTAAACTGCAAAAGACATTGATTCGCCGTGCGTAAATACTTGTCCAGGAACAACAGACTTTTCGATGTTTCCTACACTATACGCAACCACGCCCACCTTACTTTTACCTAATCCAGCGTTCCGAACAGACGTCTTCGAATGCTGTCTACATATCACCCCACCCTGACGCGTTGCCTTCCGCAAAATATCTCGATACACCTTCTTTCTTTTTGAACCTGCATCTTTCAGGATTTCTTCGTCTACAACTAAATGCAGGATCACATGACAAGAAGGAATATCCTTCAAATGAACCCAAATATCAGAACGATCTGCGGCGTCTATTATGGCATGATTATCATGTGCGTTATCACCCACAACGTAAGTTGCCGTAACGCCAACAGCCTGCCCACAACAATCGTCGCAGAGACGAAACGCATTTCCAGCATACACATATGTAAACGACTTCATAAATTATAATGGTATTATATTATACTACTTCATATATGCAGCGATAGTTCTAAATGTATATCTGATATATTATATATGGTATATGATAGTTATAACAAATTGAACATTGTACGCATTTTATAGCTGGCGAATAATAAATATATTGAGAACTTAGCTTCAGCTATGAAACTTACCCGCTATCTATATCCAGCACACGGGGTGCGTGAGGCATTACGTGCAGAACTTGTCCACTCTCGCGACAAGCATCGGGCGATGTATTGGGCGTTCGAACTACTACACTCTGGCCTCCTACATGATTTGCTGGACACGTTATGGGACACATACAACGCATCCTTTCAGGAAACACATCCCGCATTCGAAAACTACATGAAGAAAACGCTCAAACCAATACAAACCCTCAGAGACAAAGGGGAATGGTTATGCACAGATGATCAAAAAAAACAAAACACGCTGAAATACGCAGTAAGAAGTGTTGTGCGAAATCTACTCATTCGCATGCCAGAGATAGAGGGAAAAGAAAAACCCCCGCCAGGAAAAAAGGTTTTCGTGGGCACGTCGGGCATCGACGAAGAAGTCGTCAAGTACGACACGCGAGAACGCAAGGACACGCCTGTGTCATTCCCAGACAAACCATACGCATGCCATCAGGCATACAAAATACTGGGAACCGTCGCCGACCTGCAAACGCTTGGCGAACACGGGGCAACAGAAAAAGAATTACACGTTATTCGCACGAAATGGGAAAGATTTGCGTTCGCCACGCCGATATGGACACGACGATTTAAACAGTTTGGTGCGATATCTACCTCTACTTCGCTGGACTTTCCAGACGATGATACATTCGAAGAGTTCTACGAAGAATACGGCCTAGATCCCGACGAATGGGGACTACGCGATACGCACGCACGACCCACGCCTATTCGCACATAATAAATTGAAGGCAAAACGCTGCACATATGCCTGACAACAACAAGTTATATTGAATAAACGTGAAACGATTACTACAAGCCTTACGCATTATCTCGCTGAAAATCATGCAAAAAACCGCACCAACTGAAGTAACATTGCCCATTCCCCAGGTCAACCAATCTGCAGGGCTCAGCCAACGTCATCTGGCCATGCATCAAGATGGAAGAACACTAGTCGACGACTCCAACATTAGTGAAGGAAACCTAAAAACTATTATAGAGCCGCTCGTGGAATGGTCGAAACAAGCAGTCGAACCTTACGGGGGAACGATACAGTATCTTAAAAAGATCTCTCTTGAAGACCTGCAAAGAAAACTTGATGACCCAGCCTACATTATTGGAAACAACACAGACTGTGTCAGCGATTTGGATACGACTATTACTGAAGGAAAATGTAAACAAGACATCGAAACGCCGAAAACCAACACAGATCCCACCAATATTAACGCAAGGGTCTCTATTAGACCTGACGCAGGCATTATTATGTGGTCTTACAGAGGAACACAATATCCCCTCTATATTGGCGAAGATAAGGTTCAGGGAACAAATGACAAACTCTTTGAAGCCGGAAAATCCCGCCAAGCCACCGGAAACGCAATCGAAAGATATTTTAAAAATGTACGTGCGGAAGAGATGCTGTGTGCACACGTTCCCTACTTCCCCTCCGTTGTATTCGCTTCGGGATGCGACTTTCATCACACGGAAACAATCGCGAAACGCCTGGAAGCGGGAAATTACGCAACTCCAAATCATTATGTAGAGATTACACCAGAAACACCCTCTACATCAGACACCATTACCGCCAATATGATACAAATGGTCAACCAACTATCCATTAAGAAAAAAAAGGTAGGCAAATACGCACCGTTCGCGGCCATATCTTCGGTATGCATTAAATCGCACCAATGGAACAAAATGCCACACAACTCTTCTCTATGGAAACCACACGAATACCTAGCGATCTCCAAACGTATTGTAGACCTATCTATCCAGGAAATTATTGCACATAATAAAAAGGAAAACTAAAAACAAACAAACAAACAAACAAACAAACAAACAAACAAACAAACAAACAAACAAACAAACAAACAAACAAAAATGGGGATCCCATTTTTACCGCACGACCGACCAACATAAAACACGCATAAATTGATACGGTTTCGCATAGCATAACATAATGTATCAAGAATAACAACTTTTGCTAATCGACCCTGAAACCCAACTATATATTATATATTATATCATCATGACAGTCTTTGCCGAATCTATGATAATCCTTACTGTCTTCGTTCTTGTCATTGGATGGCAGATATTAAAATTAGCATACGAGGACGAATGGCCATTCAATTAGAATTATGAAATAGAATAAATCCACTATAAAAATATGAAAATATGAAAATATGAAAATATGAAAATATGAAAATATGAAAAATACATCGACCGAGATTTGTTTTTTTGTTTCGCAACTTAATATATCAACCGCCCAACAAAAGTATACCACGTTATGGAAAATAATAACAACAACAACAATATATTCGACGACTATACGCAAGAACAACTAAAAGAAATGGCTTCCTATATGATCACATTAGACCCCAGTTTGAGTATCGAAAAATTTGAAAAAATATCCCTCTATGATATCGCCAACGGACAAATACCCGAACAACAACTACCAAATGATATTAATAATGATATTGTCAAACTTATGAAAGACGACGTTGGACTGCAAAAACTTGGAGTGGTCAGAATAACCATGGAAAACGGACAACAATATTATCTTCAAGAAGGAAGCCATATTGGATCCAAGGCTAGACTAACAATGATCATTGGGATGGATCAACCTTTACATGATGTATCCGTTTACCGCGAACGATTTTATACACAAGCAGAGAAACAGAGAAAAGGAGGAAAATCCAAGAAACAAAAGAAACTTAAGAAAACCAAAAAAACCAAGAAAACCAAGAAAACCAAGAAAACCAAGAAAACCAAGAAAAATAAACGCACACACACAAGAAAACACAGACGATCGACAAACAAAAAATAAGATACTCTAGGAATACATATTCGCAAATTGAACCAATATGTATCTCTACTCAACATTTTCATATAGATATATAACGAACTAATCAATATAACGTTGATGGAAACAACTTCAACATGCACATCAAATGATAATCCTAAAAAAAAAATTATTGTAAAACGGAAAGTAAAAGGGATTGTACTACCAACCAGAAAAGAACCACCATCGCCAAAACACGACACGCCAAAACCCGACACACCAAAACCCGACACGCCAAAACCCGACACACCAAAACCCGACAAAAATACCGACGACTTTGTATTACAAACTATGCTCACCTGTATCGGAAACAAACGCCTACTCGTAGACAACATATTTGACATTGTTAAAGACGTGGCAAAGACATTGGGAAAAGACAAAATGAACATTATGGACGGGTTCAGCGGATCAGCGGTCGTGTCTCGCAAATTGTCAAACATCTCATCCACCATATATTCAAATGATCTTGAAACTTATGCATACATTATTGCGAAATCTTCACTAGAAACACCGTGCGAAACCGACAGGAAATGTGTAGCGACACACATTGAAAATATGAATAAACTTGCATTCGACACACAACTACCAGGAGATGGATTTATTTCACGCCTATACGCACCACAAGACACCGAAAATATTCAACAAGGAGAACGATGCTTTTACACACAGGAAAACGCAAGAATTATACACGCAATGAGAAACTATATTGATGACCCAAATACAGCAGTCCCAATACATCTACGCGTTCACTTGATCGCACCGCTGTTGGCAAAGGCTAGCATACACGCAAACACATCGGGGGTATTCAAGGGATTTCATTCTGCAAACGGAGTGGGGGCTTGGGGCGGAGCAGGCGCGAAATGCCTCCCACGCATAAAAGGCACCATACAACTAGACATGCCGATATGGAACTTGGACTATGAAGGACAGTTTACATCAAATATCACGCAGGGAGACATCAATAAAACTATCGCAAATATAAACGACGGAGAACTGGATCTTCTTTATCTTGATCCACCATACAATCAACACCCATACGGAAGCAACTACTTCATGTTAAATCTGATTGCCGAAAATAAAGAACCTGACGACAACACATTATCCAGAGTATCAGGCATTCCAAACACATGGAACAGATCCAACTACAACTATAAAAAATCGGCAATCGATGACATGACAAGTCTTCTTGATGTTGGAACGAAAAAGAGCACATACATTCTGCTGTCATACAACAACGAAGGGATTATCGGGGATCATGACTGGGAAAACATACTATCTCCATACACAGTAGAAAAAATAGAAATCAAATATAATGCTTACCGTGGATCACGCAACTTAGCTGGACGAACAGATAAAGTCATGGAGAGACTATATCTTATTCGTAAAAAATAATCAATAATTAAACAACCGCTTATTAAGTATTTTAATAACTATTTACTTAGATATTTCTTTTTAATTATTCCATTGGAAAGCATTTTATAAAGATAGATACTAACTATTATTCTCATGCAAGATATTCCTGAACAAATATTCGATATAAATACCCTTTCGTGTTACGTTTGCAAATATACAGCAACCACAAAATCCAACTTTAAAAATCATCTTTTCAGCATGAAACATAATAAAAATGTACGAAAAATGCACGAAAAAGTAGATGAAGTCATTGATAACGCAACTTTAAACAAGATAGAAGACATGTATTCCACATACAAACCAACATTCTCAGAGGTTTCAGAGGGTTCAGAGGGTTCAGAGGGTTCAGAGGGTTCAGAGGGTTCAGATATAGAATACACACCTCCGCCACTACATATTACATCAACTCTTACCGAACCACCGAAACAAATACCACGCCGACGCAAGTCCGAACCGAAAAAAATACAAGAAAATACAGAACTGTATCATGAAGACACATCATATTCGCAGTTATTTGACGATTGCGATGATGATACTATGGGAGGAATGCAACACGCAATATCGGTGAGTGCGGTTTTTACAAGTTTTGTTGCTGTCGCGGGTTATTTCATCTATGTATATAGTAATTAAGGAAGCACTAGGCGACACTAATACAGACACAAACTTTACTATGCTACTTGACGCTGACACCCTAGACAAAAAAAATAATAACAACACCACAACAACCACACAAAGTCTAGGAAAGAGGAGAAGACAAGAACGACTGGATGATTTCTCAGACTGGCCAGACAATGATGATGCTGGAAACTTTAAACGGATACCAATAAAGAAACGCACTACGCCCCTCCAAGGATTTTACGCGGGGCTCGAAAACACCAACTCAAGAGAAAATGGAATATTTAAAGCAAACGTCGTCCAACCGTATCCCCCAGTGCCGCAAAGCGGAATTACCCATATAGGTGATCGAAACGCACTATATACAACCGGACAACTAGAGTCTGGGCGGGACATTATCAGCCCTGTCATACGAGGCGATACAGATGATATGCGTGTTCCTAATTTAACAGGAAACGACTTCGACAACATACAAGAACAAGACCGTAGAAATTATGGAACATATGTTCCACTAACCCAACAAGAACAACGCGATCTGTTGGCGAATGTCAAAGGAGGAAAACGCACGCGCAAACATAAAACACGCAAACATAAAACACGCACCCGCAAACACAAAACACGCACACGCTCTGCTAAAAAATCAAAAAAAAATGGACGACGCAGAAAAACCAACATTAAGCGTTCTTATCGTAAATATAAATAGATGCATTCATACACACATAGACAGATAGTTAAGTTATCTGCATTACACATGCGAAGTTTATGTTATTTTATTAATAACAACATAAACTAAAGAGACACACATATTTTTACACCAACACATGAACTACCAAATACAAAGACCTGGCTCTGGCTCTGGCTCTCACAGATTTGGTATCGAAAAACTATTGTATAATCAACATATCGAACGATTAAAAAACGTTCAACCCGTCACAGACTGCCATTTATATGAACCAAAATCTCCACCCATACCCCGATACCCCGACGAAAATAACAGATTTAAGCGACGCATTGAAAACGAAAACGCACGCCTATGTTCTCGTTTAGCAAAAGTTCAAAGCGGAACACACACACATCACCATATGTCCGCCATTAGACAGCTACGATGGAAACAACATATACTTCACGGCGAACGGATCAAACTACAGAAACGCATCGCACACCAAAATGCAAGACTACTGCGAGACATACAAAATGTCAAACCAACCATACAGCTATCGACTGCCTACCCGTCGCCCAGCTATTATCACCTTCATGCACACAAACGACCAAAATCCACGGGAACACTCGCCAAATACACAAACAAACTACAAGAAATACAACAACGATGGGAAAATATACCATCGATCGAAAACTACCCCATCACAAAACAGGTTAAGTTTCTTTTACCAACTATTGACAATCTCGATTAAGATTGATGCGAACATTTAGCCAGGACATTATGTCAAGTCTATATATCTAGATCTACTACCAACACTACTTTTAACTACAACAAAGAGAGAAACACATGCAGAAACACAAAAAAATTGACATTAACCCCATCACATACATGGGAAACAAAAGAAAACTTGTTGGATACGTCGACAACGTCGTCGATCATGTTATTGACAAACTTAACAAACCGACCATCACATTCGCCGACCCGTTCTCAGGATCGGGCGTGGTATCTAGACACCTTCTCACCAGCGGAAAATGCAGAAAGATTATTGCAAACGATATTGCGGGATACTCGCATGTTCTCAACATTGACCAATTGCAACCGCTACGCACGCCACAACTGAAATCACAGCTACACGCCCTTATCGATACAGCAAACTCACTCCCCCCCCCAAAAAAAGAGGACGAATGGTTCGCAACACATTGGGCACCACGCGACGATACGAACATTCAACTCGGTGAACGATGCTACTTTACAAGAGAAAATGCACTCATCATTGATGCTATCCGAAACTTTATCGACACACGCGCCGTACCAAAACAATTTCGACCATATATCCTCGCGTCACTCATCGTACAGGCAAGCATCCATAACAATACAAACGGACAGTTCGCGGCATTCTACAAAGACGAAGACGGCATCGGATGCTTCGGTGGAAAAAAACACATCGACCTCAAACGGATTACGGGAAGAATCATATTACCATACCCGACATATCACGACTGCGAAATAGGGGAATGCTCCACCACACTCACACAAAAAGACGTGCTATCTTGGTGCAGAGATATAAACAATAGCGGAAATAGCGGAAACAGCGGAAACACAGAGACAATAGACCTGGTCTATCTAGACCCGCCTTACAACAAACACCCGTATAACATATATTACTTCCTACTTGACATCATATGCATTTGGGACAAAAGCGTTATCATTCCAGAAACATACAGAGGACAACCGAAAAACTGGATACGATCAGATTTTAACAGCACGGTGGGTGCACGCGAAGCCATATGGAAACTGGTAAAGGATGTCCCCGCAAAGTTTGTCGCACTATCCTACTACAGTGCAGGCATCGTCAGTGTTCCAGAAATAGACGAAATGCTAGCAGAACTCGGACAAGTGGAAAGACACACCATTCCACACAGTACTTACAAAAAACTATATGGATTAGGATCGTACAAGAGAGAAAAAGAAGCGGAACCAACAGGCTGTGCAACAGAATACCTATGGGTTCTCAGAAAAAATGAATACATAAGTGAGAAATAAAAATAACATCTATACAGATATTATTTTTAGGTTTTAGGTTTTAGGGTTTAGGTTTTAGGTTTTAGGTTTTAGGGTTTAGGTTTGATTACTTACACATCTACCATTACATTAGAGGAACTATGATGATGACCACCAGATCCTAACGTTACTCGCTTCTTTTTAGGAAACAGATTATACGGTATAAGAAGACCCATCTCCATCTGCTCATATATTCGCGTCAACACACTCTCTTCAGACAAACATGCACTCACCGGCAACACATTAGAACTTGCCATTGGATAAAGAACTCTTGCCGACAAACGATCGCTCATATAATTTGTAAGGTTTTCATATAACGTTACCAAGAGAGACATATTACGGTGGATAGGCTAACAGACTGCTTAATTATTACTTATTATTACTACTTCAATTTCTTTTAATACATAACCCCACCACAACCAACATGCGTTCAATTTTATTATGCACTCTTACACCACATACACTTACTGGTCGAAAGAGAACATTCGACACACGTAGGTGGTGCCAAAAATAGATACCCAAAAGGATTAGATATGTGATCTGGATTTGTATACCCATGCACACACTTTTTACGACATACCTTACACCGAAATCTACATGGCGACTGCATCACCTCATGTCGCAAATGACTATGGTCTCGACATATTAACTCGACAATGCGGGGGTCGTTACGACACCCATTCGAAAACAAAGACACCTCCGCCTCGCGATCTAACATATTACTCTCGTGGACGATATCCTCATTGGTAAGATGCTTCTGGAAATAGCAAATATAATCAGGATCGTAAATATACGAATCTTCACTTCCACCAGCAATATCCATATCCAATATATACTTCGCGCAAAACTCGGCAGTCAACTTCTGGGTCGCAAGCATTATCTTTTTATTCAAACTCAGCACATTCTCCTCTAACTCGTGCACACTATAGGCGTTCATGTTGTCCAATAAATCGTTATCGGTTAGTTTCATACTCATACTAATCTTGATATTGATATTGATATAAGTTACTTAAATTACACAGATACTTTTATTTATTTTATAGAGAGAACGTATATAACAACGCGTGTTCTATACAATGACGAAGATATTTGGACAACAAAATGACCCCCAATCAAGAACGATCTTGTTTTTTTCTGCTTGCATCACGTTGCGTTTACTCATTGCATACATCGCATACCTTGCAACTCGACCCCAAGCAAAACACCCAATATGGAAATCGTTCGCACTTGTCCCACTCGCTATCGGAATTGGAATGGCCTATCTTTATTTCACACAAACTAGACTTAACGCACCCGAGGGAGGAGGCATTACATGGTGGGCAAAATACAGACTTATTCATGCCATGTTACACATCACCGCTGCCATATACATACTACAAGGAAACGATAAGGCGTGGGCTCCCCTCGTCATTGATGTTATTGCGGGGATAGTCCTCAAACTTATGCACACATAAATTCGGCAAATATATTTAAACACAGTTTGTGTATCTATCATAACATTCCATCTCTATTCATATGTCATTTGATAGTGCATTCGAAACATTTGGAATACCTGGACTGATTGTCTTTGGACTGGGAGCAGTGGCGTACAAACTTTATCAAAAATATAGCTTTTCTATCGCAAGCCTTGACATGCTGAATAAATATGATCCACAGAAAACACTCAAGGACATATGGGAAAACGGCGAACAACCAACCGCACATGGACATAACTGGTGCAGATATTTTTACGGGAAAATGGTCGACTTAAACGGTAAGCCTGTGTGGGAAATAAACCTCTCTGCAGTTGAAAACGGCAGTATCTATATATATACTTCTTTTGATCAATTGCCGCCCGGATTGGACGACGGGAAGTATTTTTTTATGGTCAAGTTCAAAAACTTGAAACCACACACAAAAGTATACTTTCAAAAGAAGTGCTGGTGTGGAACGAGAAGTGAATATATACCTGCGAAATACAAGAGAGATACAAAGGAAGAAATTATTGGCGACGGGGTTCACTATTACGAACCGAAGACTTGCATTGGCGATGAAGATGGTGACGGAGATGAGAAACAGACCGTCACCAAGGAACAGATCGGTATCTATATTAAACCTGGAGATGACCAGTCGATATCTGATTTGATTATCGAGGAAGCATACATAGGAAGAAAATACTGGAAGATCAAACCGATGCCATATATTTTCGATAACTGGTATTTGCTGGTTGAACCCAGAAAAACTGAGGCGGCGTAATGCACAGTAATAGAATAAGATAGAAACGATAAATACATTACATATGTCATTATAATGTATTTATTTTGTCTACTTGGAACGCCTCTTGTGCACCGTCTTGCGTGCCTTACGCTTTCGGGTCTTCTTCTTTTTTGATACACGTCTTCGTTTAGAACGGGGACGACGGCGACGCGTTCCGCCTGTTCCTGCTTCGCGTTTGACCTTTTTTGATTGTGGTGTCAATGACGGTTGTTCGGTCATATTTCCTTCAGTTATACACTTGGACACACACTCCGACAAGGGCTCTTCGCCGTAGGTGGTTCTGTAACTTTCCACCATATTGTTCAATTCGATAAAAGCCTTATCTTGCTCTCCACGTTTCTGCTCTTCCTGTCGTGCCGACCTACGGACTAATTCATTGGATACAAACGTCGCTTCTAACTGACGCACTTCGTTATATTTAGCTTGAATAGCAGTCTTATTTCTCTCCTTAGCGCTCTCCTTAGGTGAGGACACAGAAGAACTAGAACCAGAGCCGTCACTTTTACTTATATAATACAACGCCTTCAACATGATCATCGCCTCTGAGACATTATATACATTATCAACAGCATGATTTTTAAAGTTCGTCATACTATCGCCAGGTCTTAACAAGGAATTACGTTGTATTAAGTTTACGCTATGTGATATGTTCCCGTATGCTTTAGTGTAATTCGTCACCACCTCATTCAAATGGTCAAACATATCATTCGTTCGATCTGCGCGCTCCACAATTCTATCTTTAATCTTACCTTGTGTCTGTGTATTTTCTATTTCTGCTTTTTTATCTTTTGCGGATTTGGATCTTTTTTTTGCATCGCGAATAAAAGTGTTAAGATCTCCGATGTCACTCCAAATATTCAAATCAGATTTCGCCTGGTTACAAATATGATGCGAATACGCGAACTCCATCAACCATGCCTTGATGAAATTACAAAAAAACAAACGCACGTTTCCAATCTCGTCTGTAGATAGCCCATAGGGCTTTACTTCTTCATCCACATACATCGTCGTGTTCCAGAAGTTGGTAAAGATACTATCATATTGACTATTAACGTTGTCTCTGTCATAGAGTAAATCGTGGTTGATATTACTATACAGTGTTTTCAAATCATTCAGATTGGAGTTATTATTCACGAACCTTTTCCACAACGTATACATTGAGACAGCGGTTTCATCTTCCCGGACATAACCTTTGTACACCTGCAGGAGACGGTAGTGATGCATATTGGTATAGGCCGTGGTCGCGGGATACTTATGTTCCATCTCGGGACATGAACCAAACGGCACGATATGCAATCCACACAGGTAACACCGCCCTGTTTCTTCACCGCGTCCACCCATACCTTTCGCATACTCCGTAACATCTCTTCCCCACATATCTATCATTTGCTGAGCATCGCCTACCTTCATAGTCACGCACGGACGAATATCTCCGCGTTTCACATTCACACTCAGGTTAGTTTTCAGGAAGTCTTGTATCTTGGAATTGGATATCGTACCTCTTGTATAATTATCATTCCCAGTTGTGAGAAGTTCTTTCCCAATACGAAAAACGAAGTTGTCCATTTCGGTGCTCATTTCAGCATCAGTAACAGTATTAATACCTAGATGTGTTGCTAACTTACTTTTCATACGTTTTAAAGCCGTCCCACTTCCAGTCGGACGTTCTCCTTCAAGCATTTTTTCTGCAGGCAGGTTTCCTGGACTCTTTACTGATGATGACCCTGTCGAATCAGCCGGATGATAAGGAGAATATGCCAATGCATCTACTAAACCGCTGTCTTCATTACTAATGTCACCCGACTTAACGTTACCAACTATTATATTTGCTATTTGTTCACCACCCGACATGTCACGTACCATATCCGTTGCCAACTCGGTTATGATATCGGGTTCATTAGAAATATTAGCACCCGTAGATTTCTCCATATTCAGTGTTAAAGTACATATAGATATTAAATAAAACAATCACACTCTGCTGATAAGAATAACTAAACCATATAAACTTTCAATACTGGATAACCCGACACCCGACAACGGAACTCTCTCAACGGAACTATGCACCATGGCCTGTCGGCACGGTTCGCCTGGCCTGTCGGCAAAGAAGGGCGTATGTTGACGTATAGGGGTATTATAGGCAAACGGGAAATCGGTGAGAAAACGGGAAATGGGTGGGAAAACGGGAAACCGGTTGAAGGGGTGTTTGTATGTTCGCTTTCAGTTTTATTGCAGGGGGCTTGCCCCCCGTCGCAGGGGGGGTGCGGAGTGCACCCCTACGGTTCGCCGCATGTTCGCCGCATGTTCGCCGCATGGTCGCCGCATGTTCGCCGCATGGTCGCCGCATGGTCGCTGCATGTTCGCAGCGTGGTCGCCGCATGTTCGCCGCATGGTCGCCGCATGGTCGCCGCATGGTCGCCGCATGTTCGCCGCATGGTCGCCGCATGTTCGCCGCATGGTCGCCGCATGGTCGCCGCATGGTCGCCGCATGTTCGCCGCATGTTCGCCGCATGTTCGCCACATGTTCACCGCATGTTCGCCGCATGTTCGCCGCATAGACAAGACAGTGCATTGTATAATTTCTGTTCTATATGTTACAATTCTGATAAAGAGCGAAAGAGAGAAAGAGAGAAACTTAACAAGACAACCCAACAACTGTCCGTTTTTATTTGGCAGGAGTTTCTCTCTTTGTATTGTTCTAGAAATGTTGTTGTATGTTCGCCGCATAGACAAGACAGTGCATTGTATAATTTCTGTTCTATATGTTACAATTCTGATAAAGAGCGAAAGAGAGAAAGAGAGAAACTTAACAAGACAACCCAACAACTGTCCGTTTTTATTTGGCATGAGTTTCTCTCTTTGTATTGTTCTAGAAATGTTGTTGTATGTTCTCCGCATAGACAAGCCGGTGCATTGTATAATTTCTGTTCTATATGTTACAATTCTGATAAAGAGAGAAAGAGCGAAAGAGAGAAAGAGCGAAAGAGCGAAAGAGCGAAAGAGCGAAACTTAGCAAGTCACCGCGATCGCTTGCAGGGGCAAGCCCCCCGCACCCCCGTCGCAGGGGGCAATCCACACGCCCACCTTAACGGAACTGTCGAACACCCTGGCCTGCCGGCACCGTCGCAGGAGGCAAGCCCCCCGCACCCCCCGTCCAACCGCAGGAGGCAAGCCCCCCGCACCCCCCGTCCAACCGCAGGGGCTTCCCCCTGCCGAACACCCTTGCATCCCGCAACGGAACTGTCGCACGCCTCAACGGAACTATGCGACACACTGGCCTGCCGGCACCTTCGCTCCATTGATACCGTATATGTGCACATATAGTCCTTTTATAGGCAAACGGGAAATCGGTGACAAAACGAGAAATGAGGCAGGGGGCAAGCCCCCCGCACCCCCCGTCCAACCTAGGGGGTCGGAAGTAGAGGGTTCGGAAGTAGAGGGTTCGGAACTAGGAGGTCGGAACTAGGGGCTCGGAACTAGGGGGTTCGGGGGACGCAGTCCCCTGAGAGAAAAAACTGAATTAGTTAGTTACTTTACATATTAAAAGCAGGGGGCAAGCCCCCCGCACCCCCCATACATCAGTGGGACGGGGACACGGGCAAGGACGCCGTCCCCTGACTTAAAGCGGGGGTTCGGGGGACGCCGTCCCCTGAATTAAAGAGGGGGTTCGGGGGACGCAGTCCCCTGACTTAAAGCGGGGGTTCGGGGGACGCCGTCCCCTGAATTAAAGAGGGGGTTCGGGGGACGCAGTCCCCTGAGTGGAGAACCACCACACCATTACACCAACGACCAACCTCTTCGTGACCACCGTCGTACACCAGGTTATCCGATGACAACAGATAAATAACGCCATTACAACACACCTCTTCCACATCGGCAGGGGGCAAGCCCCCCGCACCCCCCACTGCACGGGGAACGCGGGAAAAATAGTGAATAGTTAATAGATTACAAATAAAAGGAGAAGATAAGTATTTATTATTACACCGACTAAAAAGAAAAATGAGACAAAATCCCATTAAAAATTAAAGTAGTGTAAAATCAACAGGCAACCTTTTCATTGCCTATCGTCTTACTTAACCCTGTTATTGTTCCACAGGTGAAAGACGCTTGTCGTTGAAACTCACAGGGTCTGGTTTGTGTTTCTATCCATTCCTTTGTAAGTTTCATTATAGAAATAGCAGAGTTCTTATCCCTTGTTCTAAATACGATATTTTTGTTTTTTGAACTCACGCAGTTAGAACAGTGGAATAATCTGTATATTTCCTTTCCTTTTTTATCCTTACAATGTTTCAAATCATTATAACATTCACAACATTTTTGAGATGTATAATATTCATTGATGGTAATTGTATCATATTTCTTATGGATAAGTTTTCTTAATCCTTTATTCATTGTAGGCATTATATTTTTCATTTGTGTGCTTCTACTCCAATTACCATAACCAATTAGGACATTCACACCAAAAGTTTCCTTGATTTTATTGAGGAATGTATCTATTGATTTTTTACCATAACTATATTGCCTAAACTTCATTTTCCTCCAAACATCACGCTTGTAAAACTCGGTTGTTTCTTTATTCAGTTTATCCTTTTCTACTAAATACTTCTTAAACTTTTCATAATCTACGGATTTACTATTTTTACTGGATAAATGAGTTTCCTTTTCTATGATATTATTCCGTTTCTTTTCTTGTAATAATATCCTCTCATTTCGCTTCCCATAACTTTCTATCTTCCTTTGTGATGCGGTATATTGGAGTTTCTTACCATTACTATCCATCATATACACTAATGAATGCTTACCAGGGTCGCAACCAACAATATTCCTATCTTTCAAAGTATCCAGTTGTTCTATGGATAAATCTTCTATGTTATGAAACTCTTGTTCTTGTAAAGTAGGAACTTTTGAACCCCACTTCTTATCTTTCAAATCCTTACGAATAAACAATAAAGAACAACCAATTCCATCTGTTTGGAGTTGATAATGGAATTGGTAATGTTTGTTTTTGAATGTTTTATGTTGTAGGTTCAAAAGATTATTCCATACATCGTATTGATTTTCCTTGATTGCTTTGAATAATTCTGTTTTCGTTTTTCCTTCCAATGAGAAAAGATTTACGATACATGCAGTATCCAAAATGATATGTTTAGGAATGATGTTATTACGAAGCGGTAGAGGTTGAAATAGTTTATGTTCTTCATTTTCTAATACATTATTCATATACAACATACCTTTCAAATAATAAAATGGTTTCACTTTCACATCATAATGAACTGACTTTTTGATATTTTCAGGAAGAATATTCGGTAAATGAGTAGTTTTCCAGTCATCAAACATAGCATTTGTTTCCTCATTACATTCTAATATGTCTTTCTTGAACTTGAAAAGGATTGCTTTATCTTCTGTAATAACCTTCGTGGTTTTATTGATAAACCGAAGGAAGTGTTGAATAAAGTGTTCTTGCGTGTTGTTAGATAAAGAAGTATGGAGTTGTGTTGCTAAATATGGAAGCATATTGGATTTGTTTTTTAATGGTGTCTTTTTATGATTGAGTAGAGGTTGGTATTCCTTATCATAAAACTCTTGTAGCGTGTCTAACATAGATGTATCCTTTTCCTTTCTTCCAGTATTCGTTTTTTCTCCTAATACCTTGATACAATACAGAATGAACTTCTCATTTATTTCAGGTAAAGGTTGATTGTCGTTATAACATTTCAATACATACAGCCTGATAAATTGGTAGGAGTGTATCATCAAATCATTCATTTCAAAAACCAAATTAGTAATAACTGGTTGGACTTCTTTATGGTTATGTAATACAGATTTGAGTGTTGTTTTGATGGTAGTGTAAGCAGACTTATCTGTGGAACGGAACTCTTGGAAAGTGTCCTTCTTTTTCTTTTTCACCATTCTATATATTTACTAAATATTTTATTTTTAAGCATTTTTATTTATTAATAATATTCCTTAATATTCCTAAATATTCTCGTCATTCTGTTTTTCTTCCAATTCCTTTTTTAATTTTTCCTTTCTTTTCAAATATTCTCGTCTATTATATTCTTTCTTTTGTTCGGTGGTAGGTTTGTAATCACTTTTGTAATTAGTTCGTTGTTGATATTCTTTAACTCTTTGTTTTTGTGCTTCTTTATGCTTTTCATAATATACCTTACTACTTGCTGGTGCTGTGTATTTTTTTAGATGCTCTTTGGTTGCTTGAAGTTCTGTTTTTAAATTGGAAATCTGCTCTTCCATTTCCTTTATTTTTTCATCTTTATCCATTACGATACTATATATAATAAAAAATATTTATATCTTTTTATTATATTTTCACTTTAGTTTGTCTCATTTTTCTTTTTAGTCGGTGTAATTATGGCTGGCAGTATTCATATGGGATGTTAGATATTGCGTCTCGATTTCATTCAATAAACTGATAAGACGTTCGCTTGATCGTCGCATCTCGACAATTTCTCGCATTGTTAGGTTTACGTGGGTTACCTTATGTGGCAATGCTTCTAGCTCATCCTTGTTTACTGAACTATGCGAAAATCTTCGCAAAACAGGAGGAGATGGGATAGTAGACATTTCACAGGAAGAGTTCTTAATATAAACCCTGCGTCTTGGTGCTGGTGGATCACGAAATGTCTTCGTGGATCGGGGACTACTTGGGGGAGTGATAAAATCGGGGTGTAGCAAAGATAGATCAACTAATGCGTTTGCTGCATATGTTTCGTTTCTTATTTGCTGTGCACGGTTTTTTGCGGATCTGGTTGTAACTGGCATATTCGTATTTAACTTTATCTAGTAGACAAAGATAAATAAGGGTTTCAATTTAAGATATAGATTACATGGTGGTTATCTACTTCAGTTCATTTTATTAATGAAACTAAATAGCATGGCAGAAAATATTGCAATATGTGTAATTGCCAATGCGGGAGACATATATTTCCAGCTACCTAAAGGGTCTCCTTGTTGGATATATCTCTCTCTGAGTTGAACCAATCTCCATGAAATAAAGATTGCAATACAAAGAAACATAAATGTTGACGCATAGCGGGCATATCCTCCCCAAGGATTTTTATAAATAGGACTACTATGTGCGGCGGCAAGACTAGCCAGAGACAACGTTGTAAACACCCCAACATTTCTAAGAGTGGATTGATAATAAGATAAAATACTTAATCTTTGTTTTTCTTGTTTGTCTTGAGCTTCCTCCTCTTGTTTATCTTTCATGTTGTCTGGAGAAAATGTCGCATACATGATATATATAATATATGGTTATATAATATATATAATAAATATCCAGTTTATTATGCATTAACATAAAGATAAAAAATAATAATAAAACACGATAACATAGTCGTAAGAAATGTAGTATTTAGTGTTTACGGAACTTCATTTCCAGAAACGGTTCCTTTATCTAACAACAAAGAGCTTAGATTTTGTAAGTCAACTTCTCTACGATCAAGTATTGAAACCGCCATGTTTTGTGCAGATACAATCAGTGTTGCAATGCGTTCATCTATTTCGCCTTTAACGCGTTCACTTTGTTCATTCCATGCTAATCCAGCACCGAGAGCATCATTTGTACCAAATACTGATATATATTGCCTTGCGATTTCAGTTGCACGTCTTACATCCGAAGACGAACCAAGTGTTACCTGGGGCGAACCGTGAACATCGTTGTCTAGTGTTGATATAAATACATCCATTTGTGCTTCAATAAATTCCTGGTTCATGTCTGCGTTTGTTTTAGTATTTTTATTTTTAGAATATTCAGTAGCTCTTGTTTGTCGACCTCTTTTAGTTTTCGGTTCTTTATCAAGAATAAGAGCATTATGTTGACGGTTAAAGAGAATAATTTCCGCAGCTCTGCCCGCCATGGCGATAACTAGCGATGCAAACATATATTTTCGCGATGGAAACGAAACGTATCTTTCCTTTGGTGTGAAGAGTGTGTACCCCCCCGCACCATTATTATTTGCATTAATTGTCACTTTTCTTACGTCTACAAAATCGTGAAAACTTTTCGCGACGATTGCATGTCCGCTCTCGTGGAATGCAACCATTTCTCGAGTTTTTTCATCACGTAGGTCTTTTGATTTTGTGGGATCCCCGGGTACCGAGCTCG
>JGI24919J38490_100221_pt1 | contig 35806 bp, 30 predicted proteins | sample LinPFosmplate7_FD_38490 | JGI IMG/M metagenome (IMG submission 38490) | reverse complement strand
CGAGCTCGGTACCCGGGGATCCCACATTGTCTATTTTTTTTGCAGAAGCATACATGGCTGCTTCCCAAATTTGGCCTTCTTGTAACTCTCCGTCTCCATGAAGTGAATAGACGATTCGATCATCTCCATTTAGTTTTTTGGTTTCAGCTGCACCAATTGCCACTGACATACCTTGTCCTAAAGAACCCGAGGCAATTCTAATCCCTGGTAAGCCCTCATGCGTGGTTGGATGTCCTTGTAAACGAGAGTTTATTTTACGAAATGTGGACAGTTCTGAGACTTTAAAATATCCTGAACGCGCCAGAACACTGTACAATACAGGAGATATATGTCCATTAGAAAGGAAAAATAAATCTTCACCTTTACCATCCATAGAGAAGGTAGTGGTGTGTTTCATTGTTTCAAAGTACAAAGCAACAAGGAATTCTGCACAACCCAATGAACCACCAGGATGACCAGAATTGTTTGCATGAACCATGCGAACAATATCTCTTCTTACTTGTTTTACAATCCGTTCAAGTTCTTTAATTTGTGCCATGGGGTTTTTAAAATTTACATCGTAAACTTACAATAAAATGACTTGTTAATGAAACAATATTTTAGTAAAAAATGTGAATTTATGTTGGGTGTAATCTTATTTTAAAGTATTTGAAATGGTAATAAATAGTTCTCTACCAGATCTAGAATTAATAGAGTTGTAACATTTTTCCATACGTACATTTGAAAAATGCTTTTCAAATAAGTTTAGGTAAGATTTTAAGTTCCCTCCAAAGGGTGGTCTATTGCTGTACAATTTATCGTTAAAAAGTAGGCCTACTAATTTGCCTTTTTTACCGATTAGTTCTTTTATATGTAAGGCATATTGTTCTCTAAAATCTGGGTTTATTGCGCAAAAAAATGTTTGTTCAATAATAAGATCATAGGTGCTTTTATGCTCAAAAAAATCTCCGCAAATTAAATTGGAACTCGGGAATTTTGGATTTCTGTTTTTAAAATTTAACAACGATTCTTCGGCCCAATCAATAAGGTAAATATTAGTAAAGCCTAGTTCAATTAAATATTCTGCCTCGTAAGCATTTCCGCAGCCTGGTATTAAAATTTTAATATTTTTATCACCCAACTGATCGAAATATTCTTTTAGTGGGGTGGAGGCGTGTCCTATGTCCCAACCTGTTTTATTATTGAGATATCTTTGGTTCCAAATTTCGTGGGTCAATTTCATTTGCTAAAGAAACAAATTTATTAGGGACTCCTTTTAAATTACATTAAATAGTACCTTAAAATTATATTGAAAAATAGAATGAATACACCCTAAAATAGTCTTATTTTGTAGGTTATTACAAAAGAAAAAGTTTTTATATTTAAGCCAATTTTAATTAGAGAGATGATAAATTTCGAGCGCTTTGAGTTAGCAAATGGATTAAGAGTTATTGTGCACCAAGATAAGACGACTCCTATGGTCGCTTTCAATTTATTGTACGATGTTGGGGCCAAAGATGAGAGCTCATCTAAAACAGGCTTTGCCCATCTTTTTGAGCATTTAATGTTTGGCGGCTCCTTACACATTGAGAATTACGATGAGGTGGTAGAAAAAGCTGGAGGTCAAAATAATGCTTTCACCTCTAACGATATTACAAACTATTACATTACCCTACCAAAAAATAATTTAGAACATGCATTTCGTTTAGAGTCAGACAGAATGTTGCGTTTAGCTTTTACTCCAAAAAGTCTAGAAGTTCAGCGTCAGGTAGTTATTGAGGAGTTTAAACAAAACTATTTAAACCAGCCTTACGGAGATGTGCATTTATTGCTTCGACCTTTGGCTTATAAGACGCATCCTTACCAATGGGCTACTATTGGTAAAGACATCTCTCACATAGAAGATGCGACTCTAGAAGATGTTAAATCTTTTTTTTACAGTTACTATGCTCCAAACAATGCTGTTTTAGTTATTACAGGTGATGTAACCGTTAATGAAATTAAAGTTTTAGCTGAGAAATGGTTTTCCGATATTCCCAAAAGAGATGTTCCTAAAAGAAATTTACCAAAGGAGCCGATTCAACATCAAGCAAGAACACTAAGTGTAGAAAGAGCTGTGCCAGTGGATGTCATTTACAAAGCATTCCATATGTGCTCCAGAAAAGATGAACGTTTTTTTGCAACGGATTTAATTTCCGATATACTGTCTAGAGGTAGTTCTTCGCGTTTACATAAATCACTAGTCAAGGAGCAGAAACTCTTCTCAGACATCGATGCCTTTATTGGTGGTGATATGGACGAGGGTTTGTTTTATTTTGGAGGAAAACTATCTACTGGTGTAACCATGAAAGAAGCAGAAGCAGGTATAGATGCTGAAATTAATAAACTGAAAACTATTTTAGTCTCTGAAGAGGAGCTTAGCAAGGTAAAGAACAAAGTTATTTCTGCTCATATGTTTTCTGAATTAAATATTCTTAACAAAGCAATGAACTTGGCTACTTCAGAACTTCTTGGAGACCCTAATTTGGTTAACCTTGAAGTAGATTTATACAATGCAGTAAGCTCAGCGAAAATTAAACAAGTGGCTAATGCTATTTTTAGAAATGAAAATTCAAATACATTGTATTACCACGCAAAATAAATGTACATGTTAGATAGAGCAAAAGAGTTAGCTTACAATACAATTGAAATGCCCAATTTTTTAGAAGTTAAAAAAGACACTTTTAAAAATGGCTTAAATCTCTTTTATATAGACGGCGGTGATTTAGATATTTGTCATTTAGAACTGATTTTTGAAGCTGGAACAAAAGTTCAATCAAAACCACTTCAAGCAGCTCTTTGTAATGCGATGTTACTCGAAGGAACCCTTAAAAGTTCTGCTGATGAAATACACAACCAAATAGACGCTTACGGTGCTTACACAAATTTAGACGTTAATGCTGATCGAGCTATTGTGAGTCTGTACACATTAAATAAGTATTTTGATACGGTTGTACCCATTTTTATTAATGCCATTAAAAATGCAAATTTTCCAGAAAAAGAGTTTACTATACTTAAAGAACAGCGTAGACAAAGTTTCAGAATCAATTCTGAAAAAGTTGACTTTACAGCTCGAAATACTTTTTTTGGTCATATTTATAAAAACCATTCTTACGGACAAATAGCTGTACTGGAAAATTTCGATACAATACAAAGAGAAGATCTCGAAGCATTCCATGCTTTACATTACAAAGCAGCTAATTTTAAAACCTACTTGTCAGGTAAAACACCTCCTAATGCTAAAGAAATATTAGAGGATTTACTAGGAGACTGGACGCTTTCTAAACAAAATCCAAGAGTGCTTTTTACCAAAAATACTTCCATTGCTAAAATTCATATTCCAAAAAAAGGGGCTTTACAATCTGCCATTAAAATAGGTTGTGTCAGCTTAACTTCCCATGATAAAGATTATTTTGAATTAAAATTTTTGGCTGTAATTTTAGGTGGGTATTTTGGTTCGCGGTTAATGAATAATATTCGAGAGGATAAGGGCTTAACCTATGGTATAGGCGCTATGTGTGTACAAAAGGAGGAAGCGGGTTGTTTTGTAATATCTACTGAGGTAAAAGGGGAGAGTGTACAATTGGCTTTAACTGAAATTTACAAAGAGTTAAAGCGATTACGAGAAGAGTTGATTCCTCAAGAAGAAATTAATTTAGTTAAAAGTTATGTGATGGGACAAATTTTAGCTGCCTCAGATGGGTCTTTTGCTCAAGCTAAATTATTGAAAAATTTACACACGAATGCGCTTGATTTTGATTTCTATAAATCGTATCAAATTGTACTTAATGAGTTAAATCCCCAGGCTTTAATGGATATCGCTAATAAATACTTAAAAGAAGAAGACTTATGCGAAGTTGTTGTTGGTGTTATTTCTTAGTGCTTTGTTTCCCAGTAAGTTTACTTGCTCAAGATTTTGGCTGGTGGAATGATGAACACAATTGGGATGGGGCCACACATTGGTCTTCGTACTTAAAATTAGCTCCAGGTTTTATGGGTCCCAATGCATTTCCTATTCCTTATGCTGAGCGTATAAATACGAAAAGAGAGTTTGATTTAAGATACAATAATCACAACAACCTTGGCGAGACGAATTGGGATTTCTACACGCGGTTTTCCTTCCCGATAGGAGAAAAAACGGCTGTTCGTTTTGAAATGAATCCTATTGAATATTTTGAAATGGATAGCACTATTAGAAATCAAAGGTTTGTGAGAGATGAATATCCAAAAGGCTATGCATCAGGCGATTTATTAGTAGAAGTAAACGCCAAAATTCATGAAAGTGAAAAAAATCAAATGTTATTTAATATGGGTTTAAAAACAGCCTCCGGTTCTCAGTTTAGAAATGCTCGTTATACAGATAGTCCAGCTTATTATTTTAATTTATCCTATCATCATGAAAAAGTTTTTTCAGCTAATTTTAAAATTGACTATGGTGTATTACTTGGTTTGTATGTATGGCAAACTTACCTGGTAAATAACAGACAAAATGATGCTATTTTAGCAGCTTCATCTATTCGTCTGTATTACAAATCATATAGTTTAATTCAGGACTTAAGAGGTTTTAAGGGGTATTTAAATAATGGAGATCAGCCTTTGTTGTATTCTATTAAATTTGCTAAAAATTGGCCTCACATCCAAATGTATGTAAGGCAACAATTTTCAATTATCGATTATCCTTTTCATACCTCTCAGCTTGGCGCTACCTACATTTTTTAGTGCTTTTGTATTATTCTTAATCTTTTTTCCTTTTTTTAACACCCAAATAAGCCTAGTTCAATAGGTGTTTTTTTTAAATTTTGTTGTGCGGTATTTCACAAACCATTATATTTTTGGAATATCGTAGATTTCGACCATATAAATCAGTAGTTTTGCGCCAAATTACAAGAACCTATTTATGAAGCGCATAAACAAGTATAAGAAGTTATTTAGTGTTGACGAAGACACGAATTTAAAGACTCTTAAAAAAACATACAGAAATTTAGTAAAAGAATGGCATCCTGATAAGTTTCAAAAAGGGGACGATAAAGCCATTGAAGCCGAAGAAATGAGTAGGGATATTATTGATGGATATCATTTTTTGGTTAGTATGGATCCTGAAACTTTAGAGAACAATTTAGAGGCCTATACCAAGACTATTACGGAGTCTGGAATCGCTGATTTTCAGCATAAAGGACAGCTTTTAGAGGTTTCATTTATGGACGGATCTACGTATGAGTATTTTGGTGTTTCTAAAAAAGTATTCTCCAAATTGGTTAATTCTGACAAGCAAATGCGTTTTGCTAAAAGAACTATTTTTAATTCTTTTCCTTACAGAAAATCTAAAAAGGATTCGGATACTACTTCCTAAAAAAGGGGCTCATTCAGAGCACTTTTTTTAGTTGTCTAATAGTTCACATATTATTTTTCCAGCTATTCGAATTTCATCTTCAGTAATAGTTAGTGGAGGACTAATTCTTACTGCTGTGTCTGTAAATAAAAAGAAAAAGGTGATGATGCCTTTTTCCATGCCTCTTTCAACGAGTTTGATTGTTTCTTCTGCACATTCTAATTCAATCGCTAGCATTAAACCTATACCCCTAATTTCTTTTATTTTCGGATGTTTTAATACTTCTCTAAATAATTGTTCTTTAGACTTTACGTCTTCTACGAGACTTGTTTCGCACAATTCATTTAGCGTTTCTAGCGCTGCTATACAGCTTATTGGATGGCCACCAAATGTTGTTATATGTCCCAATTTAGGGTTGTTCTTTAGTTTGCTCATTAAAGCGGTTGAACAGATAAATGCGCCAATAGGCATTCCGCCACCCATACCTTTAGCTATGCACAATATATCTGGAACTACATCGTAAGTTTGGAAGCCAAATAAACGACCAGTTCTTCCATAACAGGTTTGTATTTCGTCAAAAATTAATAAAGCACCAACCTCTGTACACCTTTTTCTAACCTCTTGTAAATAATTGTTTTCTGGAGTTCTAAATCCCGATGCACCTTGAACGGGTTCAATAATTACAGCTGCAGTTTTAGAGGTAATTAAACGTAAGCTGCTTATATCGTTGTAAACAATTCTGTTGCAATCGGGTAAAAGAGGTCTGTATTTTTGTTTGTACTGTTCAGTTCCCATAATGCTTAGTGTACCTTGGGTAGAACCATGATAGGAAAGGTCGCATGAAATCATTTCACTTCTTCCGGTACTTCTCTTTGCTAATTTCATAGCACCTTCAATGGCTTCAGTACCAGAGTTTACAAAATAAGAGCTGTTTAAACTATCGGGTAATACGGAAGCTAATTTTTTGGCTAATTGCAGTTGTGGAGATTGAATGAATTCTCCATACACCATAACATGCATATACGATGCGGCTTGTTCTTGAACTGCTTTAACTATTCGAGGGTGGCAATGCCCTATAGCGCATGCAGAAACACCAGCTACTAAGTCTAAATACTTTTTCCCTGATGTGTCGGTAATGTATAAGCCGCTCGCTTTTGATACCTCCATGCAAAGGGGGTAAGGAGTGGTTTGGCCTTGGTGTTTTAAAAAAAGTTCTTTGTTGTCCATTTGCAAATGCAATTAAACGAAGTTTAGCAACTAAAACAGTCCGTTTAATTCTGCATTAATTTTATCAATAATTAGACTTAAGTCCTCGGGGTTTTTAGTAAAATCTAAATTATCTGTTTCTATAATGAGGAGTTTCCCGTCTGTATATTCAGAAATCCAAGCTTCGTATCGTTCATTAAGACGTGTAAGGTAATCAATACGTATACTCGATTCGTAATCCCTACCTCGTGCTTGAATTTGTTTAACGAGCGTAGGAACAGACGCTCGCAGATAAATTAATAAGTCTGGTGGCTTTACAAAGGAAGCCATTAGATCGAATAGACTTTCATAATTCTCAAAATCTCTGGTAGTCATTAATCCCATGGCATGAAGATTGGGTGCAAAAATATTTGCATCTTCATAAATAGTTCGGTCTTGAATTATTTTTTTACCACTTGTTTGAATTTCTTTCAACTGTCCAAATCGACTGTTCAAAAAGAAAACTTGTAAGTTAAATGCCCAACGTTGCATGTCGGTATAAAAATCATCTAAGTAGGGATTGTTGTCAACCGACTCAAAATGAGGCTCCCATTGAAAGTTTTTTGCTAATAATTTTGTTAATGTTGTTTTCCCAACACCTATATTTCCTGCAACGGCTATATGCATATCTTCAATTTCAAATTAAGTTTTAAAAGTACAATTTTTGATGAGAAGTGCAAGCCTAAATTAGTGGTTCAATTTTAAAAGTTCTTCTATAAATTTTCTTTCGTTTGAAAGTCTTGGAACTTTGTTTTGTCCGCCTAATTTACCTTTATTTTTCATCCATTTAAAAAACAAATTTTTTGAGGCAATATGAAGAATAGGCATTTCTAGAACCATGTTTTTATAGCGCTTGGCTTCGTAATCAGAATTTAGGTTTTTTAGAGCTTGGTCAAAAGAATACCTAAATTTCTGGAGGTCTTTTGGGTCTTTTTTAAATTCTAAAATCCACTCGTGACATCCTTTTCCATTCGTACCTGTAAATTTTGGAGCTGCTGTATATTCCAATACATCTAAATGTAAATCAGTACATACTTTTTGTAGTGCTTTTTCAGCATTATGAATCATCAACTCTTCCCCAAAAACATTTAGATGGTGTTTTGTTCTGCCAGTAATCACAAATCGATAAGGATTTACTTTGGTAAATCTTACAGTATCTCCAATTCTATACCTCCAAAGGCCTGCGTTTGTAGTAATAACCATTTCGTAGTCTTCTCCTTGTTTTACCTCACTTAATGAAACTACGCTTGGCTTGTTTTTGTGCGCATTTTTTAATAAAATAAATTCATAGTAGATTCCGAAATCTAGCATAAGAAGCAAATCATTTTTATTCGGATTGTCCTGAATACCAAAATAACCCTCTGATGCGTTAAATGACTCAATGTAATTTATTCCTTTCGGAAACAACTCTTCAAACTTCTTTCTGTAGGGTTCAAAGTTAATCCCTCCATGCATGTAAAGTTCAAAGTTTGGCCATACTTCATGAAGGTTTTTCTTTCCTGTCTTCTCTAAAATCTTCTTTGCAAATACAAGAGTCCAGGATGGTACGCCTGATAAGGAACTTACATTTTGATGGATTGCTTGTTCTGTCATCAATTCAATTTTCTCTTCCCAATCATCCATTAAGGCTGTAGTAAGCTTTGGTGATTGTTGCATTCGAACCCAAAAGGGGAGTTGCTCCATGATGATTGCAGACAAATCTCCTTCCTTCATTTTACTGGAAAGTTTAGAGATACTATGACTTCCTCCAAGCATTACACTTTTTCCACTAAAAATGTTTTTTATTGGGAAATTACTACAGTAAATGGCCAGTAAATCTTTACCTCCTTTATAATGGCAGTCAACTATGGACTCTTTACTTACAGGAATGTATTTACTTTTATTTCCTGTTGTGCCCGATGATTTTGCAAACCATTTAATTCTACTAGGCCATAGAATGTTTTGATTGCCAGCTCTCATCTTAACAATATAGTGCTCTAAATCTTCGTATGTACTTAGTGGGATCCGTTCAGAAAAATCTTTTAAATTATTTATGGATTTAAAATCATAAGTTTTACCAAATTCGGTATTTTTGGCTTTGTTTATAAGGTAATGCCTTAATTTTTCTTGCACCTTGTGCGGTTGATCAATGAATAATTTTATACGTTGGTTTCGTTTTTTTAAGATCAGACTAACTATTGAATTGTAAATTTTCATTTAGGCTATTATATCTTTAACTATTTTAGTATCGAATCTACAAAAAATCGCTTACTTATGAAGATGCAGGGTCAAATTCTTAAAATGTTAACCGAATTAAAAACGCCCGTTCAGTACAATTTGCCAATGGGCGATGGTTTGTTAAATATGAACCAGTGGATTGGCAAGAATATTCAATTTCGTTTTTCAGGTGATATTTACTGTTTAGATTGTGGCAATCGAACCAAAAAGTCATTCAATCAAGGTTTTTGTTACCCCTGTTTTAGAGACAGTCCTATGGCTGCAGAGTGTATCATTAAACCAGAATTGTGCAGAGCGCATTTGGGTGAAGGAAGGGATGTTGAATGGGAGCGAAAACACCATTTAAAAGACCACTACGTTTATCTAGCTGTTTCTAGTGGTGTTAAAGTGGGCATTACTCGCGACACGCAAGTTCCTACTCGTTGGATAGACCAAGGAGCCAGTTATGCTGTGCCCATAGCTAAAACGCCAAATCGTTACTTATGTGGTGTTATTGAAGTTGCTTTAAAAGCCTATTTGTCCGACAGAACCGCTTGGCAACGTATGTTAAAAAATGAGATCTCACATATTGATTTGGCTGCGAAGCGAGATGAGATCATTCAATTAATACCTGAAGAATATCAGCAATATGTTTTAAGTGATGAGGAGGTTTTACACATTAATTTTCCTGTAAATGAATATCCTGTAAAAGTAAAGAGTCTGAGTTTTGATAAAACCCCTGTTATTGAAGGAAGATTAATGGGTATAAAAGGACAGTATTTACTTTTTGAAGGCGGTCAGGTATTAAATATGCGCAAACACCAAGCGTATGTTTTAGAGTTTTGTGCAGACGAAAATGAGTCGGGAATAGGAGTGGAGTTAAGTTTAGATTTTTAAGTAGGTGTAAACTTTTTATAGTTTCAAAAATGTATTGAATTCTTTAAATGATTTTTTTACTCATGCCAAAGATGTTTACCTTTGTTGGCTAAACATGTCATCATGAAACTATTCCGATTTATTGCTTTTTTAGAAGGCCTCTCTTACCTTCTTTTATTGTTCATTGCTTCTCCTCTAAAATATTTTTCAGGAGACCCCACGTTCGTTACGTTATTGGGTATGCCTCATGGAGTTCTGTTCATGGCCTATATTGGTTTTGCCTTGTTCTATAAGGTTCAACAAAAGTGGACGCTCAAATCAACTCTTATTATTCTTTTAGCTTCGGTGGTCCCTTTTGGTACTTTCTATATCGATAAAACGTATTTAAGAAAATAAAATTCAGGCAAAATGGCTAGCATCGAATTAAGTTCTAAAGAAATTCATCAATTGGGCATGAACCATGTTGGCAAACACCTAGAGGAAAATGGTTTCGAGTTTCTGGCAGTTAAAAGTGAACTGGGGCATTCTCCTCAGTTTGTTTGTTTGAAAAATGAAAAGGAGTTGTTTTTTGTGTTGGTTCGAACCGTTACATTTCCAGACAACCCCGATAAGTACGATGCTGCCTGGATGCAAAAAATGAAAAAGCACGCTATCGATAAGAAAGCGCGCTTGTTGTATGCGGGTGTTGGTTTAGCAGACAGTATTGATATGATGACTAAACCAACAAAAGGCAAGGAGTCCTTTGTTAATTACAAAGGTTTAGTAGAAATTAGTTTGCCAAGTGAAAAGTAGGTTTAAAATCAGCCTGAAATTTTTGAAAATCTTCTTGTGATTCTACTGTTTTGTAAATGTTATCAGCAAATAATTTTAAATATAACTCAATTTTATCTGGTGTTTGGTAGCCTTTAATTGGAGCAATAACATTTAACTCTTCATCCATATATATAATGGTTGGGTAAGAGTTTACGGTCAGTGCTTTGGCAAATTCATGCTGACCATTTCGTCCTCGTTGCCCTTCAATATAAGTTGGGTTCGTATACGTGTTTCCTTTAAAACTTACATTTCTGCCACTCTCCGCATCAAACTTAACCGCATAATAATTTGCGTTTATATACTCAATAACATTCTTGTTGGTAAATGTATTCTTCATCATCATTTTACATGGACCACACCAAGTGGTGTAAACATCCATAAGAACTTTTCGAGGATTCTTTTGCTGGAGTATTTCTACTTCTTCAATCGTTAGCCAGTTTATTTTGTCTATTTGAGCAAAAACAGTAGTTGTTAAACCAATTGCAAAAATAAGTATGTTGCGTATGTTTTTCATTTTATAATTTTCTTAAACAATTTACTACAATAAGTATTCCATTGCAGATTTAGTAAAAATAGTAATAATTAATTTTTTTAGTGTGGGTTTTTACGCTCTCTTTTTAAATTATTTTACACCGTGCATTAATCTTTTGAGCAATGGGTTTAAAAACATCACTGCAATACCTGCTAAAGTCGGAACAATAGTGAATATTAAGAAAAAGGTAGACAAGCTATATTCATTGGTAATGTTTTCAATTTGCCCCCCTAATACAGCGGCTAATTTATTTCCAATTGCAATGGCTAAATACCACATACCAAACATAAAGGCAATCATTCGAGCAGGTACAAGTTTAGATACGTAGGACAAGCCAACTGGAGACAAACACAGCTCTCCCAAGGTATGGAATAAGTAAGCCAAAATTAACCAAAGCATACTCACTTTAACGCCCGCTTCTATACCATAAGCACCAAAGGCTAAAAAGCCAAAACCAGCGGCCATAATAATCAATCCCAATCCATATTTTACTGCTGCAGATGGGTTGTATTTAGACTCCCACCACTTTGAGACTGATGAAGCAAATGCAATGATGAAAAAGGAGTTTAAAATACTAAACCATGAAACAGGAATTTCGGTGGTTGCTGCATTAAAATCTCTATTTAGCATCCATAAGGCTACAGCCCAAACACCTAAAAAAGTGATGATTAAAACGATGTTTGATGCGGGTATTTTTTTCCAGGTTTGCTTCCCTAATAAAAACAGAACATAAGAAATGATAACCAACGGAATAATGGTTAGTAATGTGTTTACGATGTTAAAAATTATTGCGGCATCTCCGGTTAAGGTTCTGTCTACCGAATCTCGGGCAAATAAAACCAAAGAGGAGGCTCCTTGTTCAAAAGAAAGCCAGAAAAAGACGGTGAAAAAGGCGAAGATAATAACCGCAATCATACGGTCTCTTATCACTGCGTCGTATCTTGATATTCTACTAATAACCATGAATAAAAAAGCAACAAGTGCTAGTAATACCATTAGGTATTGACCTTCAAGTAAATCTGTATTCGCAAACGAAAATAAATCAATGTTCGCAATTTTAGACATGGGGTCATTTATGGCATAACCAAGTCCCATAACAGACGAAAAACCTATCAATATTTTATCTAAAAGCGTAAAGGGGTTTCTCGTGTCTGTATCTTCCGTTTTAATTACTGTACGCGCTTCGATAGATGAAGAGGTAGTTTCTGAAGGTACCTCACCAATGGAACCAAAAAGAGGTTTTGCCAACCAAAATTGAAGGGTTCCTAATAGCATAAAAATCCCAGCTAAACCAAAACCATAAGCCCAACCAATTTTTTCACCAAGGTATCCGCAAAGCATCATTCCAAAGAAAGCTCCGGCATTTACGCCCATATAAAAAATGGTGTAGGCACCGTCTTTTTTCTCTGGTACATCTTTGTACATTTCCGACAATATAGAGGTCATGTTTGGTTTAAAAAAACCTGTACCTAATACTAATAAACCAAGCCCAACGTACACCCAGAAATGAGTTTCAACGGCCATAGCTGCATGCCCAAGAGTCATAATAATAGCACCTATTACAACGGCCCATCTGTAGCCTAAAAACTTATCGGCAATTAAACCACCTAATATAGGGGTAAGGTACAAGAGCATTGCATAGGTACCATAAACTGCAGCAGCATGCTCAATGGGCATTCCAAAACCAGCATTGTCGGCTCCTATTGCTGCAGTAAGGAAAATAACCAATAGAATTCGCATTCCATAGAAAGAGAAACGCTCCCACATTTCTGTAAAGAACAATACAAATAACCCGGCAGGATGCCCTAGTATATTGGAGTTGAAGAATTCGTTTTGTGTTGTTGTTTTCATAATAGGTAGTTGAAAATAGAAAAGCCTCTCCGGTAATTTTGGAGAGGCTTTTAATTGTTTTATTTTTATTAAGCTAATTCAGTTTCATTGTCTTCAGCTCCATGCGTCAATTTTTTGAGTTTTTTGAGAAGCGATAGTATCAGTAATCCAAATATAACACAGAAGATAGCAATTCCCGTAAAAATTACATATTCTCCTAGTTCAGAAGCAGATTCGCCAAGAAAACCAGCCAGTTTGTTACCAAAACCTGTCATAGCAAAATAGGTACCCATCATGATCGATCCGTATTTTACAGGGGCAAGTTTAGTAATAAATGAAAGAGCAACAGGAGAAGCACAAAGTTCTCCAATTGTATGGAATAAATAAGCAAATACCAACCAGTACATTGCAGATGAACCATTAGCTTCAAATTGTGCAGCAGCTCCCGTCATAAATAAAAATCCCAATCCCATGATCATAGTACCAACAGCCATCTTAAATAGAGATGATGCTTCTTTGTTTTTACTTGATCGTTTAACCCAATATCCAGCTACTGTTGTACCCAATAAAATGATAAATGCAGCATTTAAAGATTGAAATACAGAAGCAGGAATTGTCATTCCAGCAATCACTCTATTTGTCTTTTCAAGTGTGTAGATATTCATCAATCCACCTGCTTGTTCAAAAGCTCCCCAGAAAACAATAACGATTAAGAATGAAAGCAATAAAACTTTTATTCTATCTTTTTCGATATGAGTTAAGGGTTGATCATATTTTGCTTTGTCCTCTAGGTTAGCTGTGTCTTTTAACAAATTACCAACTTCTATTAGGTGCTTTTGACCGGCCATGTAAACAACTTGACCTAACAACATACCTATACCTGCTAAACCAAATCCATAATGCCATCCGTGAACCTCACCAATATATCCAACGATTAAACTCGATAGAAAAGCACCAATATTAATTCCAATGTAAAATATTGTAAACCCTCTATCTCTTCGAGTATCTCCTGCTTTGTATAAACCACCTACCATTGTAGAAATATTAGGTTTTAACAAACCAACACCAGCAATAATTAATCCTAAACCTGAGTAAAATGCCCACATCTCTTCAACAGCAAGAATTCCATGTCCTACACACAATGTGAGTCCACCAATTAAAACGGATTTCTTTTGGCCAATTAATCTGTCTGCAATCCAACCTCCTGGAATGGAAGCAACATAAACCAACATGGTATACCAGCCGTAAAGTGCCAAAGCTTCTCCTGTAGTCCAACCCAAACCAGGGTTAGCATCTGTTGTCTGTGTAACTAAATATAGAACCAAAATGGCTCTCATTCCGTAGTACGAGAATCTTTCCCACATTTCTGTGAAGAAAAGAACAAAGAGTCCTTTAGGATGTCCGAATAATTCGTTGTCTTTTGTCATTTTGGTTTTTTTTAGATGTTCGAAAATAGGAAAAAAATAGCAACTACAAGTTTTGCTTTATAAAATTGGTCATTTTTCTGAATAGATGCAGTCTGGTGTATCCTCCATAAATGCCATGATTCTTGTTTGGGTAAATAAACATATCAAAGTCTTTGTTTGCATTTACTAGGGCATTGGTCATTTCCATGGTGTTTTGGTAATGCACATTGTCATCTGCAGATCCATGTACCAATAGATATTTACCTTTAAGTTTACTCACGTGGTTTATTGGCGAATTATCGTCGTAGCCAGCAGCATTTTCTTGAGGAGTTCTCATGTATCTTTCTGTGTAAATAGAATCGTAATAACGCCAATTGGTTACCGGTGCAACTGCAATGGCCATTTTAAAATCGTCGGCTCCTTTAAGTAAACAGAGCGAAGACATATAACCTCCATAGCTCCATCCAAAAATTCCAATTCTAGCTCCGTTAATGTAAGGGAGGCTTGCTAAATACCTGTTGGCTTCAATTTGATCTACGGTTTCTAATTTACCCAATTGTTGGTAGGTGCATTTTTTAAAATCGGCTCCACGTGCACCCGTTCCTCGGTTGTCTACACAAGCAACTATGTAGCCTTGTTGGCTTAACATTTGGAACCAAAGGAAATTAGATCCGCCCCAAGCATCGGTTACTTGTTGGGAACCTGGCCCTCCATACAAATACATAAATACAGGGTATTCTTTAGTTGCATCAAAATCGTGTGGTTTCATCATCCAACCGTTTAAGTTTACACCTTCGGTTGTTGTAAAATCAAAAAACTCTTTTTTGCTTAAAGCGTATTCCGAAAGCGTCTTGTTTAAATCAGCGTTGTCTTTTAACGTTCGTACTTCGTTTCCTTGGGCATCAAATAAGCTAAAGAAATAAGGCGTGTTTGCATTAGAGTGCTCGTTGATAAAGTATTGGTAACTGGTACTAAAAGTTGCAGCGTTGGTTCCGGTTTTATTGGTTAAAACGCGTTTCTTTTTGCCATTTAATTGCACCGCATACACATCACGTTGCATGGCGCTGCGTTCTGCAGAGGCAAAGTAAACGGTATTTGTTGTTTCGTCTATACCATAAAAGTCGGTTACATCGTAGGATCCTTTGGTTATTTTCCGAACTTGTTTTCCTTTTAAATTGTAGAGGTATATGTGGTTGTAACCCGATTTTTCACTGGTCCAAACAAAGTGAGCGCCGTCGTTTAAAAAAGTTAAGTTATCGGTTACGTCGATGTAGGCTTCGTCTGTTTCGGTAAAAATGATATTTGCAGAACCATCTTTAGCATCAACCAATAAAAAATCTAGGTTGTTTTGATGACGGTTCATTCGCTGAACCGAAAGAATATTTTCATCCTTAGTCCATTTTATACGTGGGATGTAAAATTCTTCATCTACTTCTATTGCCGCTTCAACCGTTGTTTTGGTATTGGTGTCGTATATGTAAATTTCTACGCTAGAGTTTGCCTCTCCAGCTTTAGGGTACTTAAATTGAGTTTGACTCGGGTACAAATTAGTAAATACATCCATGCTGAATTCAGGAACAGCCTCTTCGTTAAATCGGTAGAATGCAATTTTGGTTCCATTAGAATTCCATTGAAAACCGTTGTCAAAAGCAAATTCCTCTTCGTAAACCCAGTCAGTAGCTCCATTTATTATTTTGTTTACCGCTCCATCTGTCGTTATTTGAGTTTCGATGTCTGTATTTAAATCTTTTATAAAGATGTTATTGGCTCTTACAAAAGCAACCTTAGTAGCATCTGGCGAGAATTGAGCAAGCCTTTGTTTATCGCTAGATAAAGATGAAGTTGTTTTTGTAGCTCTGTCGTATATATAAAATTTAGAACGTGTAGAGTGTCTGTAAATAGATTCTGTTTCTGTTGGAAGCAATACTTTTTTTTCATTGGCAGAAAATTGGTACGCATCAAAAGAAAGGTCTTCCAAGTTTTTGGAATCTACAATTGTGGCTACGGAGTCTCCTGTTTCGTAGGAATATTGTGTTACGTACACATTTTCATCACCGTAATTTAAAGAGGAATAGTGTACACCATCGTTCATAGAGTTTATGCCCCAAACCCATTCTGGAGAAAAGGTTCTGCTGGCCCAAATATCTTCTAATTGAATTAATTTTTCTTGCGCCAAGACGTTTTTACAAACTACAATGCTTATAAATAGAGTTACAATAAATTTTATTTTCATTTTCTTTCTTTTGGATCCTGTGAATTGCTCGAAGCAAATATAACAAAATTGTCAAGTTTTACTTTGTAAAATAAAGCTTTCAAGTTTTCCTGTACTTTATGAATACTCTCTTAAGGGGACACTTCATTTTCTATTTTCTGAAGCCTTGCTTACAATCTTTAATTTTTTTTAAGCTCAATTTTTGTTGAACACATACGTTGTCAAAACTAATTAACTAGATATTTTATTGTTTATAAGCAATTTAGTAGTTTTGAACATGAAAAAATATATTTATATAATAGTTTTATTTTATCAAATTGTTGCAGCACAAAACGAAGGTAATATTTGGTATTTTGGTTACGGTGCAGGAATAGATTTTAACAGTGGTTCGCCAGTTCCTATTAGTAATGGACAATTAAATACTGAGGAAGGTTGTGCTTCAATATCCGACGAAAATGGTGATTTATTATTTTACACAGATGGAACAACGGTGTATAATAAAAGCCACAGCCCAATGGTAAATGGCACTAATTTATTAGCGGACAGCTCTGCTACACAATCATCCATTATTTTAAAAAAACCTAATTCTGCCATTATCTATTATGTTTTTACCGTTGGAGGATCAAGCAGAAATCAAGGAAAACTCTGTTATTCTGAAATTGACATCAGCTTAAACGATGGTTTAGGAGCGGTTACAAATATGAAAAACATAGAACTTTTTTCAGACGCTTCCGAAAAAATCACAACAATACTTCATAGCAACGGTAACGACTTTTGGATTGTAGCACCGCAATATTCGTCTACTAGCTATTTTAGTTATTTAGTAACGAGCTCGGGTGTAAACCCCACTCCCATACAATCTCCTATCGATACAGCAGGGTACAATTCTATTGGTTATTTAGTTGCTTCACCTGATGGGACTAAAATTTGTGCGGCTAATTATTCTGCTAACTCTTTAGACTTGTTTGATTTTGATACTCATACAGGTGAACTATTATTTAAAATGGAGGTTGCTGGTACAAATAAACCTTACGGAATTGCTTTTTCAACCAATAGTAATGTATTGTATGTTTCGTCTCTTGACGGTTATTTTCAATTCGACTTATCAGCCGGAACAAATACAGCGATTTTAAATTCAAAGTTTTTAATTAATAATGTGGCTAATTATAACCAGTTTGGGGCTTTGCAATTGGGGCCTGATCAAAAAAATTACACGGTAACTAAAAATGGGGAGTATGTTTCCAGTATCGATCATCCGAATTTATTAGGAGCCATGTGCCATTTTAATCAAAATTCTCTTCAGTTAGCCGAGGGGCATACTTCTGGAATTGGTTTGCCTTCTTTTTTTAACGCCCTGTATGATTTCTCTTTTGATATAAGCAGCTCAGCTTTTTGTTTCGGAGATTCTACCTCTTTTTATATTAGCGGTGACGTTGATTCTGTATTTTGGGATTTTGGAGATACAGCTGCTGGAGCTGAAAATACATCTAATTTAACAAGCCCTTTGCATCAGTTTTCTGCACCTGGAGATTATTTGGTTACTGCTACAGCTGTACGTGGTAATTTTAGCTATCCATCTGATCTATCGGTTACTATAACTGCTCCCGATTCCCTTGCGTTAAATATTGGTAATGATACTATATTATGCAATGGCGATAGTCTAGTTCTAAATGCAAGCAACAGGAATGCTACCTATTTATGGCAAGACATGTCTACCTCTGAATCAATAAAAGTAGGTGCTCCAGGTCTGTATTTTGTAGAAGTTACCCAAAATGTATGCAGTATTGCAGACAGTATTTTTATAGATGTAATTAATTTAGAGATTGATTTAGGCAGCGATACCACTTTATGTAATGACGCTACTATTTTACTTGGACCTGCGATTGACAGTGTTACTTACGTATGGCAAGACGGTTCAACCGATTCTACATTTTTAGTTTCTAACGAGGGCTTGTATTGGGTGGAAGTAAATAAAGACCAATGCAGTGTTGCAGACAGTATTAATATAGATGTTATTAATTTAGATGTAAACTTAGGAAACGATACCACTTTATGTAATGACGAAAGTTTAGTTTTAGATGCAAGTAATAGGAATGCAACCTATTTATGGCAAGACGGTTCTACCGCTTCTACATTCTTAGTTTCTAATGCGGGATTGTATTGGCTAGAAGTTACCCAAAATATATGCACTGTTGCAGACAGTATTCGTATAGAGGTTATTAATTTAGAGATTGATTTGGGCAGCGATACCACTTTATGTTATGGCGAAAATAGGATTACTTAATCCTACCCTTAACAGTGATACTTATGTATGGCAAGACGGTTCTACCGATTCTACATTTTTAGTTTCTAATACGGGATTGTATTGGCTAAAAGTTAGCCAAAATATATGCAGTGTTGCAGACAGCATAAGCATTGCAATTAATCCACTTGTAACTGCAATTTTAAGCGGCGAAGACAGTACTTGTAGAGGTGTTCCTTTTACTGTTGATGCAATGATCTCAGCTACAGGCAAAGGCCCCTTTTCTATTGAACTATCTAATGGGGACAGTAAATTTTACCATTATGCAGCAGAAAATGAATTTGAGATTCCAATTACTGAGGAAGGTGTCTATACTATTTCCACTATTTATGGATCTAATTTATGTGTCGGTAAAGTAACTGGTGAGGCGGTCTATTTTACACTACCCACTCCTAATGCCAAGTTTCGAGTTGAGGCAAAAGATGTTTTTAGTGATTTAGGTAGCGTAATATTTAAAAACAATTCGATGGGACAAACCTCAAGCAACTGGTCTTTTGGCGACGACTTTTATCTTGAGGACAATTCCAGCATGATATACCATTCTTACGGCGATTTGGATACCTATACGATTCAATTACTTGTAGAAAATGATATTGGATGTAGAGATTCTACTGTTCAGGATTTTGTAGTTCAGTCAAATGATTATTTTTTGCCCAATGCATTTACACCTTTTGATCGCAACAACATCAACGATTATTTTGGCCTACACAACACAAGAGTTCAGGGCTTTGAAATGAAGATATTTGATAAGTGGGGTAAAGCCATTTATGTAACAGATGACATTGAACGTCCATGGGATGGAACTCACAAAGGTGTTAATGTGCTATCTGGAGTTTACGCTTACACAATAAATTTGATAGACCCCACAGGAGCGCTCCGCAAATTAAAAGGCAATGTAGTTATAATTGATTAAAGGAATAAACCACCGTCTTAATGGCATGTATATTTAATCTCTATTTCCCATAAACATCAAAACGTAATAAGCAAGGTAAGTAATCGCTGCTATTGCAGATACCAAATAGGTACGTGCAGCCCATTTTAAGGCATCATTTGCTCCGTCTAGTTCTTGTGTATTAACAACTCCAGCATGCTCTAGCCAATTCATAGCTCTGTAAGAAGCATCGTATTCAACCGGAAGGGTAATTACACTAAAAATAGTAATCATGCCTTGAAAGAAAATAACGGCAATGATGACCATATCCATAGTAAACATGTGTAAAACTCCCATCCCGAACATTCCGGCTAGAAAAATAAAGTTTAACATTTTAGAACTTATACTAACCACTGGTACCATTTGCGAACGCATTTGCAACCATTTGTATGCTGTAGCATGCTGAACAGCATGACCACATTCATGCGCAGCTACTGCAGCAGAAGAAATACTCCTCCCATCATAAACCTCTGCACTAAGGTTTATAGTCATATCTTTAGGATTGTAATGGTCTGTAAGTTTTCCAGGAGTACTGATTACACGTACTTTAGTTATGCCATTATCGGCTAACATCTTTTCAGCTACATCCTTGCCACTCATGCCAGATGAAATAGCCATGGCACCGTATTGTTTAAACTTAGATTTTAGTTTAGACTGAACCGCCCAACCAATGAGCATAAATGCAATAAATAGAATAATCATAATTTTAAAATAGTTTTTACAAATGTAAGGATTGTGATTAAAATGAAAACAATAGTTTTGTAAAACTATTATAGCAAACTATGAATACAGAAAGACCTTTAATTTTAGTAGTGAACGATGACGGTGTTACGGCGCCTGGAATTAGAACACTTATACGCTTAATGAAAACAATTGGGGACGTAGTTGTTGTTGCTCCTAATAGCCCACAATCGGGTATGAGTCATGCGATTACGCTAGAAGCTCCTCTTTACGTTGAAAGAGTTGTTCTTGAATCGGGTAGCCAAATTGAATATGCTTGCTCAGGTACTCCTGCAGATTGTGTGAAGTTGGCTTTTAACAAACTTCTAACTCGTAAACCCGATTTATGTGTTTCGGGTATTAACCACGGTTCCAATTCTTCCACTAACGTACTTTACTCAGGAACAATGGCTGCAGCACTAGAAGGAGCTATTAAAGGGATTCCATCTATTGGCTTTTCTTTACTAGATCATTCTCAAGATGCAGATTTTTCGCAAAGTGAAGAATTCGTTCTGAAAATTGCCAAGCAGGTACTAAAGAATGGTTTACCCAGTGGTGTTTGTTTAAATGTAAATATTCCTAAATTGCCAAAAGAAGAACTGAAGGGTTTTAAAATTTGCAGACAAGCAGATGGAAAGTGGCAAGAGGATATAGAAGAAAGAATAAGTCCACTAGGAAAAATATACTATTGGCTTTTTGGTTCCTTTGTTAATTTTGATAAGGGAAATGATACAGACATATGGGCCTTGGAGAATAACTATATTTCTGTTGTGCCAGTCCAATTTGATCTTACGGCTCACGATTCAATTCAGCAATTAAAAACATGGAACAATGGATAAATTAAAAGACAATTTTTTTTTAGGTTTATTGTTAGGGGTTCTTGTGCCGATGGTTTCATACGCTCTTATTATGAGTTTGCTAGAACTGGTCTTAGACAGTAATCCTTTGAGATTATCTACCATGCAAGTCATTGCAATTTTTAATAATTTTCCAATTTTTAGAAATCTTTTACTAAAACACAAAAAAGACAGACTGGGAAGAGGAATGATGTTTAGTACCTTTGTGTTGGCATTTTGGTATATTATTCATCACAATATGATAGAATTTTAATGCGTACAAATTGGAGTTCAAATACAAAATTGGAAAAAGATTTTGGCTTCTCAAGAGCTGTTCAAATTGGAAACACCTTAGAGGTTTCTGGAACATCAGCTTTAGAAGGAACTAAAATTATCGGTATTGGCGACATCACCCTCCAAACCGAATACATTATTAAAAAAATTGAGTTTACGCTCGAAGAGGCAGGTTTTAGTTTAGCTGATGTGGTTCGAACACGTATTTTCATCAAAGACATTTCAAAATGGGAGGAAGTAGCTCAGGTTCACACGTATTTGTTTGGTGCTGTATTGCCAGCTTCTACATTAGTTGAGGTTTCTAACTTAATACACCCAGACTTGCTCTTAGAAATTGAGGCGCAAGCTGTAAAGGAAAACACATGAAATTAGAAACCATAACTTATTTAAAATTTCACTATTGTACCATCATGTATTGTCAACGTATAAGAAGTAACGTATGAAATATTATATAATTTCAGGAGAGGCATCGGGAGATTTACATGCCTCAAACCTCATGCGTTCTTTAAAACAAGAAGACTCTGAAATGGATGTACGTGCTTGGGGTGGCGATTTGATGGAAGCTCAAGGAGCAACACTAGTAAAACATTACAAAGAGCTTGCTTTTATGGGTTTCTTGGAAGTTGTAATGAATTTGAGAATAATTTTGAACAACCTAGCTTTTTGCAAAAAAGATGTGCTGGAATTTCAACCCGATTTATTAATTTTAGTGGATTATCCTGGATTCAATATGCGCGTGGCTAAATTTGCAAAACAACATAATATTCCAGTGTATTATTATGTTTCTCCGCAGGTTTGGGCATGGAAAAAAAATAGGGTATACGATATTAAAAAGTACGTTACAAAACTGTACGCTATTTTACCATTTGAAAAAGATTTTTACAAGCAATTTGATTATGATGTAGAGTATTTAGGTCACCCACTATTAGACGCTGTTTTTAACTACAAAAATGAACTAAAGGTTGAGGCTAATCAGTGGAAACAAGAGGGCAGACCACTGATTGCATTATTGCCTGGGAGTAGGGCGCAAGAGCTCAATAAAATGCTCTTAAAAATGATTGAAGTTGAGAAGCAATTTCCAAACTGTGATTTTGTGATTGCTGGAGTGGATGCACTTGGTAAAGATTTTTACCACTCCTTTTTAAAACATTCAAATATTCGTGTAGTTTTTAATAAAACCTATGAGCTGTTTGATGAAGCTGATGCTGCACTAGTTAGTTCTGGAACAGCTACGCTTGAAACGGCTTTATTTAACGTACCTCAAGTTGTTTGTTACCAAACCAGTTGGTTTTCTTTTAAAATAGCCCAATTACTGGTAGCCATAAAATACATTTCACTGGTTAACTTAATTAGCGACAAAGAAGTTGTTAAAGAATTAATTCAAGATGATTTAACTGTTACAAATATGGTTGCTGAGCTTAAAAAAATACTATCACCTGCTCACAAGACGCATATGTTACAGCAGTATGCAGAGCTCAGAACTTTACTCGGAGGTGAGGGAGCTTCCGAAAGGGTAGCAAAATCTATCTACAAACATATTTCGAATTCTTAATTTGCTTTCTCGTTCAGTTTCTTAAACAGAAAATAAATGGTTACATAAATGTCCTTGTATATCACATTTTTAGATCGGCTTTAAATCGGCTTTAATTTCTTAGTTTCGTGTTGATTTTAGGTATTTTTATTTAACAACAGAATCAAGTTATGAATCGATTCATTCTTCTACTTACCCTAATTTACTCGTACTCTAACGCTCAAAACTTTAGCCAAAAGGATACTCTAAGAGGCTTTTTATCGCCTGATCGTAGTTGGTTTGATGTTACTTATTACCATCTTACGCTAGAAGTTGACACGGATCAGAAAACAATTAAAGGATTTAATGACATCCGATTTACGGTACTCGAAAACTCGAACAGGATGCAATTAGATTTGTTTGAAAACCTTACAATTGATCGTGTTTTGTTTAAAGGAATTTCATGTAACATTGAGCGTTTGTACGATTCTTTTTTTGTTGAACTTCCCTCGGATATTGAAGTCGGAAGTAATTTGGAATTAAGGATTTTTTATCACGGAATACCTAAAGTTGCCAAAAACGCTCCCTGGGACGGTGGGTTTGTATGGAGTAAAGACAAGTCAGGCCTGCCATGGATTGGTGTAGCTTGTCAAGGATTGGGAGCCTCTTCCTGGTGGCCTTGTAAAGATCATCTATCAGACGAACCAGACAGCATGCGCATTACTTGTACTACACCAAGTGAAGTTCAATTTATTGGTAATGGAAATTTAGAAAGTGATTTTATTGAAAAAAACAATCGTACTTCTACTTGGTTCGTTTCGTACCCAATAAATACCTATAACGTTACCCTAAACATAGGGAATTACAGTCGTTTGCAAGACTTATATATCTCTGGTTCAGACTCACTAGCTCTTGATTATTATGTGTTAAAAGGAAACGAATTGCAGGCTCAAAATCATTTTGAACAAGTAAAACCTATGCTCTCAGTTTACGAAGAGCTTTTTGGACCTTACCCATTCTGGAACGATGGCTACGCGCTGGTTGAAACTTCTTATTTAGGAATGGAACACCAAGGCGCTATTGCCTATGGAAATCAATTTAAAAAAGGATATTTAGGCCGTTATCCAGCAAATTTGGATTTCGATTTTATTGTAATACACGAATCTGGACATGAATATTGGGGCAACAGTATTAGTATGAATGATATTGCTGATATGTGGATACACGAAAGTTTATGTACCTATACCGAAGCCTTGTATGTAGAGAAGATTTACGGATACAACGCCATGTTAGATTACTTGATGTATCAAAAAGATTTTATAGACGCTACAAGTCCAATTTTAGGGGTGCATGGTACAAATACCAAAGGAAATGGAACAGATATGTACTACAAGGGAAGTTGGATGTTACATTCTATTCGCAATACAATAAACAATGACAGTCTCTGGTATACAATTATTAGAGACATAGCTCAAGAATTTGCCCTCCAAAACATAGATGGTGATGAGCTCATTAATTTTATGAGTCAAAAATCGTTTCTTGATTTAAAGCCAATATTTGAACAGTTTTTAGGTTATGCTAACCTACCTATGCTAAGCTACAAGCTGAAAAAAAGAAATGGCAAACTAATTTTACGCTACAAATGGACAGCTCATGTTGATGATTTTAATATGCCCATAGAAGTAAGTATTGGAACTAAAACAAAATTTCGTATTTTTCCAACGTCTAAATACAAGACTTTAGATTTAGGAAAAGCGACTAAAAATGAGGTCAGATTTACAGAAAATTTATTTCTGTACGAAAAAAAGGAAGATTAATTAGAATAGGCTTGTATGCTAACAGAAATGTTTCTAAATTTGCAGCCTTATAAAAAGAAGAGAAATGGCAAAGAAAGGTAATAGAGTTCAAGTAATCTTGGAATGTACAGAGCACAGAAAATCTGGTCAGCCAGGTGCATCTCGTTACATTACTACAAAGAACAAGAAAAACTCTCCGGATCGTATGGAGTTGAAAAAATACAACCCAGTGTTGAAGAAGATGACTGTTCACCGCGAAATTAAATAAGTTAAGTTATGGCTAAGAAAGTAGTTGCATCCTTACAGAAAAGAGGTGCTAAAGACATTACAAAAGCAATTAAAATGGTAAGATCTGAAAAAACAGGTTCTTACGTATTCCGTGAGGAAATTTTAAATAAGGATAACGTTAAAGATTTCCTTGCAAAAAAATAATTCACTTACACAAGTGGGTAAAAGCTTCTTTCTATAACTGAGAGAAGCTTTTTTTTATTTAGAGATTACGCTTATGGGGTTTTTTAGTTTTTTTTCAAAAGAAAAAAAAGAGAAATTAGACAAAGGGTTAGAAAAAACAAAAGAATCTGTTTTTTCCAAGTTGGCACGTGTAATTGTTGGTAAATCTAAAGTTGATGCTGATGTACTTGACAACTTAGAAGAGGTTTTGATAGGTTCGGATGTAGGTGTTGTTACCACTCTTAAGATTATTGACCGTATTGAAAAGCGCGTCGCTAACGATAAGTTTTTAGGTACTTCAGAACTGAACAGCGTTTTACGAGAAGAAATCTCAGAACTTTTAGCACAAAGCAATACAGAAAATCTTGAAGAATTTACAGTTCCTACATCGCACAAACCACACGTAATAATGGTTGTGGGTGTAAATGGTGTAGGTAAAACCACTACCATAGGTAAGCTAGCCTACCAGTTAAAGAAAAAGGGATTTAAGGTTGTTTTGGGAGCCGCAGATACATTTCGTGCAGCTGCAATCGAACAATTAGAAATTTGGGCGCAAAGAGTCGATGTTCCTATTGTGAAGCAAAAAATGGGTTCTGATCCTGCTTCGGTAGCTTTTGATACGCTTCAATCTGCTACTTCGCAGGGTGCTGATGTAGTTATAATTGACACAGCTGGACGATTGCACAACAAAGTGAACCTAATGAATGAATTAGGAAAGGTTCGTAAAGTAATGCAAAAAGTTGTGCCGGATGCGCCTCACGAGGTTTTACTTGTTTTAGATGCCTCAACAGGGCAAAATGCAATTGAACAAGCAAAACAATTTACATTAGCAACAGAGGTTAATGCGCTTGCTTTAACAAAATTAGATGGTACAGCTAAAGGCGGTGTCGCCATTGGTGTTTCAGATCAATTTAATATCCCTGTTAAATATATTGGTGTTGGAGAAGGAATTGAAGACCTACAAGTTTTTAATAAAATTGAATTCGTCGATTCTTTATTTAACTAGCTTTAGGCTAAATTTATTGAGTACTACATTATACGAACCATTACTATCTTTATTTACGGTTACCTGATCTCAAAACTATGCGCACAAAATCACATAAAAAAAATAAAATCAACGTCGTTACCTTAGGTTGCTCAAAAAATGTATACGACTCAGAGGTTTTAATGGGGCAATTACAGGCAAACAAAATGGACGTTGTGCATGAAACAGACGCTGATAATAATAATATTGTAGTGATTAATACGTGCGGGTTTATAGACAATGCCAAAGAAGAGTCTGTGAACACTATTTTAGATTATGTACAGAAAAAGCAAGAAGGTTCCATTGAAAAGGTTTTTGTAACTGGATGTCTTTCCGAACGTTACAAGCCAGATCTGGAAAAAGAAATACCAGACGTTGACCAGTATTTTGGGACTACAGAATTGCCAAAACTTTTAAAAGCATTAGGTGCGGATTACAAGCATGAGCTTATTGGAGAACGTTTAACAACAACACCAAAGCATTATGCTTACTTAAAAATTGCAGAAGGATGCGATAGACCTTGTTCCTTTTGTGCCATTCCGCTCATGCGAGGTAAACATGTATCTAAATCAATTGAGGATTTGGTTACTGAGTCAGAAAAGTTGGCTAAAAATGGGGTAAAAGAATTGATTCTTATTGCACAAGATTTAACCTATTACGGCTTAGATATTTACAAGAAAAGGCGACTTGCAGACTTATTATTAGCCTTAAAGGACGTAGACGGTATTGAGTGGATTCGGTTGCATTATGCATTTCCAACTGGTTTCCCTCAAGATGTATTAGATGTTATTAGAGAACAAGAAAAAGTTTGCAATTACATTGACATCCCTCTTCAACACATTTCTGACCCTATTTTAAAAGCGATGAAGCGTGGAACTACTTTTGCTAAAACCAATGCGCTCTTAAAAGATTTTAGAACTAAGGTGCCGAATATGGCCATTCGAACTTCTTTAATTGTTGGTTTTCCTGGTGAAACAGAAGAAGATTTTGAAATATTAAAAAATTGGGTAAGAGATACTAAATTTGACCGCTTGGGCGTTTTTCAATATTCTCATGAAGAAAATACAACTGCGCACGTTTTAGAAGATGATGTTCCAGCCGATGTTAAAGCTGCAAGGGCAGAAGAAATAATGGCCATTCAGCAAGAAGTTTCCATGAATCTTAATGGTGCAAAAGTTGGCCAAGAATTTAAAGTTTTAATCGACCGAAAGGAAGGAAACTTTTTCATTGGTCGTACCGAGTTTGACTCTCCAGATGTAGACAACGAAGTTTTGATTGATGCGACCAAGCATTTTGTTCGTCATGGCGATTTTGTTCGTGTGAAAGTTTATGAGGCTAGTGACTATGACTTGTATGCTGAGCCAGTTTTGTAATGAAAGCCGAAGCAATTCCATACCATCAAACGAAGCATTTTTCGCAGTTTATTCTCAAGTATATTTCTGGCGATACAAGTTTAAGAGCGCTTTACAATAGAACACCAAGTATAGAGAGCTTCAAAGCGCAAATAACCGAAAAGAAGTCTCAAAATTTCAATCGAAATGCATTAGTTTCTTCACTAGTTGATCAATATTCAGGTATAGATTCGAGTGATTTGGTTAAAAACAACATACAATCAATCGCTCAAGAAAATACTTTTACTGTTGCTACTGGTCACCAGTTGTGCTTATTTATGGGGCCACTGTATTTTATTTACAAAATTATTAGTACACTTAACTTATCCGAAAAATTAAAAGAGTCTTATCCAGAATATAATTTTGTACCCATTTTTTGGATGGCTACAGAAGATAATGATTTTGAAGAGGTTAATCATGTTCATCTTTTTGGGAACAAACTTACCTGGAACCAAACGCAAAAAGGGGGGGTAGGTGAAATTGAAACGAACAGCCTCAAATCGACTCTTGATCAATTAAAATCAATTTTAGGTGATTCTAAAGAAGCTAAGGAGCTTTATCATTTATTTTCTACTGCTTATTTAAAACATAATAACCTTGCAGAAGCTACTCGATACCTTGTAAATAGTCTGTTTTCTAAGTATGGATTAGTTGTGTTGGATGCCAATACTAAAAGTTTAAAGCAAGAAGCCATTTCTCTAATTAAAGCAGATGTTTTAAGGCAGGAGAATTACCCTCTTATTAAGCAAACCAACAAGGCGCTTCCCAAATCACAAGCATACGTTCGTCCCATTAACTTTTTTTATCAATTAAAAGGTTTTAGAAATAGAATAGAGTTAAATGGAGATGTCTATGTTGTTTTAAATTCTGATAAAAAGTTTTCTAAAAAAGAATTAGAATTAGAAATTGAAAATTATCCGGAACGTTTTAGTCCAAACGTTTTGATGAGACCTCTTTTTAAGGAGCTTATACTACCAAATTTAGCGACTATTGGTGGAAGTGCTGAAATAAGTTACTGGATGCAACTAAAATCGACTTTTGCTGCCAATGGTATTGTATTCCCAATTCTGTTTCTTAGAAATTCAGCTTTGGTTATTGAATCTAAATTAGCTTCAAAAATCACGCATTTGAACCTTTCGTCGCATGAATTATTTGAAGATGAACATCTTTTGCATAAATCATACGTTACAAAAAATACCACAGACGAAATTTCTGTTGAAGAGCAGCGCATTCAATCGACTGTTTTATTTGAGCAATTGCTTTCTAAAACTCAAGATGCCAGTCTTACAAAGAGTATTAAAGCGGAGCAGCAAAAACAGTTAAATACGATTGATAAAATTGAGCAAAAACTACTTAAATCTGAAAAGCAAAAACATCAGATTAAATTAGCTCAAATTACCTTAGTTAAAAATAAATTGTTTCCAAACAACGGCTTACAAGAAAGATACGATTCTATAATTCCATTTTACTTAACTTATGGCTCTTCTTTTATAGATCGTATGAAATCTCATTTAAATCCTTTTGAGTTTAATTTTACCGTTGTTCAAGAGAAATAAGTCCAATTAAAGTCTTTTACTCGTCATCCTTTTTTAATATTAAATTCACCGTTAATTTAGTCCGTAAAGTAGGGTTATTATAACTCTTGAATTGTTTGTATATTTAAGCACTAAATTTACATCATGAAAAAAGCACTGTTTCTCCTCATATTAGCGTTATCATCTTGTTATTTTATCTCAACCTTCATTGCATCAGAATCTGCCTCTAAAATAGAACAGGCCATGAGTGCCAAAAGAGCCAAGAAAAAGATAAAAGTAGCTGGTTTGGGAATTGGCTCAGCCGAAGACCCTCAAAATATGCGAAATTGGTATTCCTCTCGTCTGTTAGATCCCTCGACTGGTAAAATGCCCACTAATATCAGGTCTAATGAGTTGGCTTTTGCAAAAACATTACCAAAAAATGAAAGTTTACTAGAAGATTGGACGGCTCGCGGTCCATTTAACGTTGGTGGAAGAACTCGAGCGATTGCTTTAGATGTTACCGACGAGAATGTTATTATGGCTGGGGGTGTTTCAGGTGGCCTCTGGCGAACGGAAGATCAGGGAGTAACTTGGTCAAAGTTAATTGGTAATGAGATGTTGCATAACATTACTTGTATAGAACAAGATACAAGATCCGCTGACTCTGAGCATGCCAAAACTTGGTACTACGGAACTGGAGAAGCTTATGGGAATTCTGCTGCCGGTAATGACGCTTACTTTTATGGCAATGGGATTTACAAATCCATCGACAATGGACTTACTTGGGAGTCTTTAGAAGCTACCGCATCTAACACCCCAACCGAATTTAACGTTTGGGATTTAGTTTGGGATATTGAACTAAATACGTCACTTGATTCTATTGATCAAGTTTTTGCCGCTATTTACGGTGGTGTATACAAAAGTAACGATGGTGGAGCCAGTTGGACTAGCGTCCTAGGTGGTGGTTCAAACAATGCCTACTTTACAGAGGTTGAAATTTCAAACGGAATCATTTATGCATCTCTAAGTAGTGATGGTGGAAGTTCAAAAGGGATATGGAGAAGTGAAAATGGGACAGATTGGTCTAATATTTTACCCGAACAATGGCCTCAAGAATACGACCGTATTAAAATGGCGGTAAATCCTTCAAATACAAATGAAATGTATGTAATTGCTGTGACTCCAGGAGAAGGTCAAGAATCGCTCACTTTTTCTGATGAATTAGAATATACAAGTCTGTGGAAATATACATTTAACGAAAATGATACATCAGCTCAACAGGGGCAATGGGAAAATTTATCAGAATTTATACCAGCTAATGACTCCCTTAGTAATTTTAATAATTTTTACGCTCAAGGATCCTATAATTTAACTATTTCTGTATCACCTTTCGATTCTACAACAGTTTTTCTTGGTGGTACTAATTTGTATGTTTCTACAGACGGTTTTACTTCTCATGATAAGGTAAATCAAATTGGAGGTTATCAGGTCGGAACTGTTTTTCCTGATTTCAAAATCTATGAAAACCACCACCCTGATCAGCATGAAGTATGCTTCATTCCATCCGCACCAAACAAATTAATTAGTGCAAATGATGGCGGTGTTTTTAGTACCGATAATTATTTAGATTCTGTTGTTGTGTGGAATTCGCTTAACAACGGATATTATACGACTCAGTTGTACACTGCCACTATAAACGAAGTAAATCCTACTTCAAGTATTTTGGGTGGTTTTCAGGACAATGGTAATTTCTTTACCAATTCAAACGATCCTCTAATGCCCTGGACTATGCCTTTAAATGGTGACGGTTCTTTTGCGTATGTTTCCGAAAATGAAGATGTAAACTATTTATCGATTCAAAAAGGTAAAATTTTTAAAATTAAAATGGATGCACAAGGTAATCGAGAGTCTTATAGAAGAATAGATCCTATTGGAGCTGATGATTATTTGTTTATCCATCCATTTGTTGTTGATCCTACTGATACAGATATCATGTATTTACCTATAGGAACTAAATTGTGGAGAAATTCTAATTTATCAGCTATAGAGCTTACCAACGAATGGGATTCAATAACCGATAATTGGACAGCATTGTTAGACTTAGATCTAGTTTCTAATGCCTACATAAGTTCAATATCAGTATCAAATGAAAATCCTCCGCACAGAGTATATTTAGGAACAAATAAAAGGGCTGTATTTAGAATTGATGCTGCACACACATCAAATCCTACAGTAACTGAAGTAACCCAATCTTATTCACCTGGACAAGGAATGACCGCAGGAGATTTTTTTAATAACACTGCTTATGTAAATAATATAGCCATACATCCAACAGATGCTGATGTAGCTATGGCCGTATTTTCAAATTATGGAATTTACAGTCTGTATTATACTACAAATGCAGGTTTAAGTTGGGCTAGAGCTGCTGGAAACCTAGAAGAAGATATCGATACAGGTTATGGTGCTGGGCCATCTTGCCGTTGGGCTTCTATAATGCCCTTTGGTAACGATACACTATTTTTTGTTGCAACAAGTACGGGACTTTACGCTACCAAACAAATAAATGGTAATGCTACTGTATGGACTCAAATGGGTCAAAACTCTATAGGTAATGTTGTGTGTGAGCAAGTAAAAACAAGAGCTTTAGACAGTCTTATTGTTGTCGCAACTCATGGGAATGGAATCTACAGTTCTAAAATTAAATCTGTTGATGAGGTCCTTTCCTTACACGAATTTACACAAACCTATAATCTAGAGGCATTCCCTAATCCAACTGATATGTTCCTTTCATTTACGACTAAAGAAAAAACCCCTTTAGCTATTTATGATATAAATGGAAAGCAAGTTCTTTACGTTGAGCAAATAACCAGTTCCTCAGAAATTAATGTATCTAAACTAAGTGAGGGCGTCTATTTTGCAAAAACAAATCAAGGTACTGTAAAATGGGTTAAGAATTAATTTTCATTTTGGATCTAAAAAAAACCGGCCTAGGCCGGTTTTTTTTATTTGATTGAGTTTAATCCTCAAATTCTGATGTGAAATGAAATTTAACTGCTGGGAATTTTTGTTGCGCCATTTGTATGGTAAAAGCAGAATCTGCTAGGAAGACATCTCTACCGTATTTATCTGTTGCCATCGATCGGTATTTAACTTTTTTAAATTCTTCGAGCACTGTTTTGTCTTTACAAGAAATCCAACATGCTTTGTGTACATTGTGGTTTTCATAATTACAAGAAGCTCCGTATTCATGTTTTAAACGGTATTGAATAACTTCAAATTGTAATGCGCCAACGGTACCAATTAATTTTCTTCCATTGGTTTTCATCGTAAACAATTGTGCTACACCTTCATCCATCAACTGATCGACTCCTTTTGCAAGTTGTTTCGTCTTCATCGGATCCGCATTGTTCACAAAGCGAAACATTTCAGGAGAAAAACTTGGGATCCCTTTGTATTGTATTAATTCACCCTCTGTAAGTGTATCACCTATTTTAAAGTTTCCCGTATCGTGCAAGCCAACAATATCTCCAGGAAATGCTTCTTCAACAATAGATTTTTTCTCAGCCATAAATGCAGTAGGGCTTGAGAATTTTAAATTTCTATTTAATCGTATGTGTTTGTAATTTGTATTTCGTTTAAACTTACCCGAAACAATCTTTACAAAGGCAAGTCTATCTCTGTGTTTTGGATCCATATTGGCATGAATCTTAAATATAAAACCTGTAAATTTATCTTCAAAGGGATCAATAATTCTTTCTTCAGATTCTTTTGGAAGTGGAGAAGGAGCAATGTCTAAAAAACATTGCAATAATTCTTGAATACCAAATGTATTTATAGCAGAACCAAAAAAGACAGGAGAGATGTCGCCGTTTAAATAAACATCTCTGTCAAATTTAGGGTAAACAGACTCGACTAATTCTACTTCTTCTCTCAGCATTTCAGCGTCTTCAGATCCGATCTGATGGTCTAATTCAGCCTCAGAAATATCTGATATAGCAACCGTTTCTGAAACCCTTTCTAAAGAGTTTGGCGTGTACAAAAGTAGGTTTCGTTCGTATAAATTATATATGCCTTTTAAGTCTGGCCCCATACCAATTGGCCAACTTAACGGACGAACTTTAAGACCTAACTTCCCTTCAATTTCATCCAATAAATCAAATGCATCTTTACCGATTCGATCTAGTTTATTTATAAAAACAATAATTGGAGTTTTTCGCATCCTGCAAACCTTAACTAATTTTTCAGTTTGAGGTTCTACTCCTTTTGCAACATCAATTACAACGATCACAGAATCCGCTGCAGTAAGTGTTCTAAATGTGTCTTCAGCAAAATCTTGATGGCCAGGCGTATCTAGTATGTTTATTTTTTTGCCCTGGTACTCAAAACCCATAACCGAAGTGGCCACAGAAATACCTCTTTGCCTTTCGATTTCCATAAAATCTGACGTAGCAGTTTTTTTAATCTTATTAGATTTTACTGCACCAGCAACATTAATAGCACCACCATACAGAAGTAACTTTTCGGTTAAGGTGGTTTTACCTGCATCAGGATGCGATATAATCGCAAAAGTTCTTCTTCGTTTTATTTCTTCTTCAAAAGTCATTAGCTAATTCTAATTTGGGTATCAGCAAATTGTATAAGATCTCCTTTACGTACTTTTAAGCGTTTTCTTGTATCAACAGCTCCGTTGTAAGTAACATAACCATCAGAAATAACAGCATTGGCTTGACCACCACTCTCCACTAATGCCATAATCTTGAGTAGTTTGTTGAGCTCTATAAACTCTTTGTCGAGTGTGAATTCTAGTTCCTGCATAATTTTTCTAAAGTTTGGCAAAGTTATTTAAATTGATAGGACTCACACTTTATTTGCTACAATTTAGTTATTTAATCAAAATCGTTCCCTTTGTATAATTTGTTTAGCTTGTTTTGAGTAAAATTTTATCTTTGTAAAAATTAAATTCAAAAAATGAAATTACTTAGTTTTTTATCAATTACACTTTTCTTTTTTTACGGATCTTTTGCTCAAAGTCTTTCCATTAGCGGCAAAGTAGATGGCTTAGCTGATGGCGATGTGCTTTTAGGGTATTACTATGGCGACAAGCAATATGTAAAAGATACGGTTCAGTCTGTAAACGGAAGTTTTATTTTTCAATCAGATGAAGCATTAGAAGCAGGTATGTATTTTATGCTTTTATCAGACAAAAACTTTTTCCAATTAATCATTGACTCCTCTCAAGTATTTAGTTTTCATACATCTGTTAAAGACCTTATTGGAGAAATGAAAATTACAGACTCTAAAGAGAATCAACTTTTTTACAATTATCAACAATTTACACAACAAAAAGGGATTGAAGTGCAACCCTTAAAAGCCGAATTGAAAACACTTGACAAAGATTCTAAAAAACGGATAAAACTTGAAAATAAAATTAAAATTATTAATGAAGAAGTAGCTACTTTCAAAGCTGATTTCTTAAAAGCTAATCCAGAACAATTATTTGCTAAAATTTTACATGCTTTAGAACCCATCAGTATTCCAGAATCTCCAATACTAGAATCAGGTGCTATTGACTCAACTTTTCAATACATTTATTTTAAAAAACATTTTTGGGACGCTATTGATTTATCCGATGATAGAATGGTTAGAACGCCGGTTTTTCATACCAAAATGGAAAAGTTTTTAGTAGAATATACACCACAAATTTCCGATTCTATTGTAAAATATGTTGATGTTTTGATTGCGCAATTACCCAAAGACTCTGATCTTTTTAAATACGTAGTAAACTGGACAACACATCATTACGAGTCCTCAAAAATTATGGGACATGATGCTGTTTTTGTGCACATGGTATTTACTTATTTTATTACGCGTCAGGCTTCTTGGGTTGATGAAGTGCAGCTCACAAATATTATAGACAAAGCGATGCGAATAAGTCCGAACTTAATAGGTTCTATTGCTCCATTTATTACTCTTCCAGACGATAAAGGTGTTGTACAAGATATGCATTCCATAGAAGCCCCTTTTACCATATTGTTTTTTTACGATCCAGATTGTGGACATTGTAAAAAAGAAACGCCATTGGTAAAAGAAACACTTGAGAAGTATATGGATAGAGGTGTTAAAGTATATGCTGTTTGCACCGAATTTGACGATGTTATGTGGAAAGAATTTATTGTCGAATTTGGCGTTGAAGATTGGATTAACGTAAACGATATTGAAAATAGCTCTAATTTTAGAGGTAAGTACAATGTTATGGGAACTCCCCGTTTGTTTGTGTTAGATGCCAAAAAGAAAATTATAGCCAAGCAAATTGATGCTGCTGCTTTAGACGAGATTTTAGAAAATGAATTTAAAATTTTAGGAAACGAGTAAACGATTAAATATCTAGTTATCCTATGTTAATTATTTTGAGGGTTAACATAGCCCAAATTACATAACGGCCCAATCGTCCTATAAACATAAAAAAGCCTGTTTTATAGATTGATGCCTTTTTGATACCCAAACTTATTAAAAGTAAACTACCCACAAAGGGTATCCAACAGAAGAGTGCTTGTGGGATCCTCTAGAGTCGACCTGCA
>JGI24919J38490_100055_pt1 | contig 35914 bp, 30 predicted proteins | sample LinPFosmplate7_FD_38490 | JGI IMG/M metagenome (IMG submission 38490) | reverse complement strand
GAGCTCGGTACCCGGGGATCCCACTAGACAATCATCAATCGGTTCCCTTTTGGATAAAAGTGAATAATTTAGAATTATTTATGAATACAAAAAATAATTTAATCAGAGCAGTTATTCCACCATCTAATTGTGAAAAATTAATGAAATATTTAGGTAATAAATTTAAATACTTCATTGATTGGTCTGGCTCTTTATTTTGGATAGAAGTTCTTGATAACGAAGATGATAAAATTGGACAAATTAGAGAGTTTATAAGTAAAAACGAAGGATATATGACCATCATTAAGAAATCAGAAAATTTTGATTTTAAAGAAAAAATATTTTCAACTGATAAAGAAAAGTTAATGATATCAAAAAAAATTAAAGAAAGTTTTGATCCTAAGAGCTTGTTTAATCCAGGTAAAATGTATCGAGAGATTTAATGCAAACAAATTTTTCTAACACACAATTAAAAGATAAAGACAATCAATCTACAGAAAAAATTTTTAAAAAATGTGTTCATTGTGGAATGTGTAATGCCACTTGTCCAACTTATGGAATTCTTGGGGATGAATTAGATGGTCCAAGAGGAAGAATATATCTAATTCAGGATATGCTAGAAAATAATAAGAAACCATCTGAAAAAGTAGTTAAACATATTGATAAATGTCTTTCATGCTATAGCTGTATGACTACTTGTCCTGCTGGAGTAAATTATATGCACGTAATTGATCATGGCAGAAAGTATATAGAAAAAAATTATGAGAGACCTTTTTTTGATAGATTGTTAAGAAATTTTTTATCAATAACTCTACCAAATGTAAGATACTTTAAAATTGTAAGTTTTTTTGTCAAAATTGGTAAACCTTTTAGTTTTTTATTTCCAAAAAAAATAAAGAATATGATTAGTTTAATGCCAACATCATTTCCAAAAAAACTTCTTAAGAACCAAGAAATTTATCCAGCTAAAGGAAAAAAAATAGCAAGAGTTGCCCTGTTAACTGGTTGTGTTCAAAAAGAAATTTCTCCTCAAATAAACGAATCTACAATAAGATTATTAAACAGACATGGGGTTGAAGTTGTTGTGCCAAAAAAAATTCGATGTTGTGGGTCTTTAAATCATCATCTTGGAAAGAATGAAGATGCTCATTCTGATTTTACTAACAATATTAACATTTGGTATGAGGAACATAAAAAAGGAAATTTAGATGCAATATTATCTAATACATCTGGTTGTGGAACTACCTTGAAAGATTATGGTTTTATTTTTAGAGATGATCAAAATTATAAAGTTAAGGCAAAAACAATTTCTAAATTAACAAAAGATGTAACTGAATATTTATCTGAAAGTTTAAAATTAAATATTAAGAAAAAAAATAAAAAATATAAAATTGCATATCATTCAGCGTGTTCAATGCAGCATGGTCAAAATATTCACTCACAACCTTTGGAATTACTGTCAAAAACAGAAAATGACATAATGGAAATACCAGAAGGCCATTTATGCTGCGGTTCTGCTGGAACATATAATATCTTGCAATCTGAAATAGCAACAGAATTACTTAAAAATAAGGTTAAAAATATAGAAAGCACAAATCCTGAAATAATTTCAACAGGAAATATTGGTTGCATTACACAAATATCTAATGGTACCAATATTCCAATTTTACATACAATAGAATTATTAGATTGGTATACTGGTGGACCCAAGCCTAAAATTTTAGAAAGAATATGATTATGAAAAAAATATTAGTTACAAGGAAGTTGCTTAAAGACTGTGAGGATAAAGCAATCAAAACTTTTGAGGCTAAATTAAATTCTAATGATGAACTTTATTCTCAATCAAAACTTATTCAATTAAGCCAAGGGTGCGACGCAGTTTTAACTTCCCTAACTGATAAAATGGATGAGGAAACAATTAGTAAATTACCTGAAACTATTAAAGTGATTTCAAATTTTGCAGTTGGATTTGGAAACATTGACTTAGAAGCAGCAAGAAAAAGAGGTATTGCAGTTACCAATACTCCTGAAGTATTATCAGATGCTACTGCAGAAATTGGAATTCTTTTAATTTTGGGTGCTTGTAGAAGAGCAGCTGAAGGAATTGAAGCAGCAAAAGAAAGTAATTGGAAATGGTCAGCGGATTATTTAATCGGAAAACAACTAACTGGTTCGAGATTAGGTATTTTGGGTATGGGAAGAATTGGACAGAAAATTGCAAAGATTGCAAAATCACTTGGGATGATTATTCATTATCATAATCGTTCAAAACTTAATGAAGAAAAAGAACAAGGAGCTATTTATCACGATAGTCTTAAAAGTTTGTTTTCAGTTTCAGATGTTTTATCAATTTGTTGTCCAGCAACAAAAGAGACAGTAAATTTAATTAATAAAGAAACAGTTGAGCATTTTCCAAAGGGTGCAGTTATTACGAATGTTGCTCGAGGAGATATAGTGGATGATGAAGCCTTGATTGATGCTTTAAATAGAAGAAAAATTTATGCAGCTGGTTTAGATGTTTATAAAGGTGAACCAAATTTAAACCCTGGCTACTTAAAAATAAAAACAGCATTTATCCTGCCTCATCTTGGAAGTGCAACTAAAGATACAAGAACTGCAATGGCTAATCTAGCGATCGATAATATTGATGAGTTTTTCAATACAGGCAACTGTAAAAATAAAGTAAACTAAACACAAAAAAGCATGCCTGAATCAATTGCATTTATTGATATAGATCAATAAGTTCTAGCAAGGATTGTATTTTAAACTGTTTTGAATTACATCAGCTATAGACTCTGGTGTTCAATTATAATTAACTTACAATAGTTAATTAACTTAAATGAGGAGAAAAAAATGATTAAAGAAAAAAAATCATTGAAGGGAAAATCACCTTCAAGACGTAAGTTTTTTAAAGCTGCTGCTGCAACTGGTGTTGCTGCTGTTGCTGCATCGTCTTTAGCTGCACCCGCTGTTGCCGCAGACAGAGTAGAAATATCTATGGTAGCTACTTGGCCAAGAGATTTTCCTGGTCTAGGAACTGGTGCACAAAGATTTGCAGAACAATTAGGTAAAATGAGTGATGGACGTATACAAGTCTCTTATTATGCTTCTGGTGAAAGAGTAAAAGCATTTGACTCATTTGATGAAGTTGCTTCTGGTAACTCACAAATGTATCATGCTGCAGACTACTACTGGGTTAAAAAACACCCAGCTTTTGGATACTTTACCGCAGTTCCATTTGGTTTCACTTACTCAGAAATAAACGCTTGGATTCACTATGGTGGAGGACAAGCACTTTGGGATGAACTAACTGATGATTTTGGAACTCAAAGTTTTATTTGTGGTAACACAGGAGTTCAAATGGGTGGTTGGTTTAACAAAAAAATTAGATCAGCTAATGACTTTAAAGGTTTAAAAATGCGTATGCCTGGATTAGGTGGACAAGTTCTTGGAAAACTTGGTGGTTCTCCAATTTCACTTCCTGGTGGACAAATTTATGAAAATCTTGTTTCGGGAGCAATTGATGCAACTGAATGGGTAGGTCCTTGGAATGATGAAGCTATGAAGTTTCATGAAGCTGCTAAATATTATTATTATCCTGGTATGCATGAACCTGGTTCATTGTTAGCATGTGGTGTTAATAAATCGTGGTTTACAAGTTTATCAAAATCAGACCAAGCGTTAATTAAAACTTGTTGTGCTTGGGCAGATGAACTTACAATGGCTGAGTATAATGCTAAAAATGGTGCTGCATTAAAACGTCTAGTAAACGATCATGGTGTTAAACTTGAGAAGTTTAATGATAAAGTTTATGATGCGTTTGCTGCAGGTGCTGCAGAAGTTTACGATGAAGTGCAACAACATAGTGATCTTGCTAAAAGAACACATGCTGCTTTTGTTAAAGGTCGTAAAGAAATTGGTGCTTGGACTAATTTGTCTGACTCACCATATATTCAGCAAAGAAACAGAGCTTTAGGACTTTAATAATACTTAAAGTTAGAGCAAAATTCGATATAAGGGCCCTTTAATAAGGGCCCTTATATTTAGTAGATTATATTAAATAAAGTTCTTTAGTTTTATGGTCATAAAAAAAAATCTACCAATATTAATTAGAATATTTAGCTATTCGATATTAGCTATTACTTTTGTTTTTTTAGTAAATAATGTTTTAACAGTTTGGTTTGATTGGCCTGGTATTAAACAACTATATTCAAATTATAGTTTATTTGGATTTAAAAAATTAACCAAACCTTTAGAAGGATCAGCATTAATTTTATCTTTTATTCAGTTATTTTTTTATTTTTTTTCAATAGTAATAGTAATTTTTTATGTTTTCAAATCTATTAACCAAACATTAGAATCTGATGCAGAAATTCTTACTAAATTTACTGCTTACATTATTAGATCTTCTTTCTGGGCTGTTTTAATAGTTGGAGCTGCAGATTTCTTAGTTTCATTTATGGTTGTTGAAAAATTAGCTGAGCCAATTTTTGGTGAATTTTTAAAAATTAAATTAGTTATTCCAAATTTTAGAATTACATTTGTTCATTTCCCTTTAATATTAATTTCATTTGTAATTGGATATTTTACTAGAACAGTAGGTTTTATTTGGCTTGCCGTTTTAGTAGTTGGCAGTGAGTTTTCAATTGTTCTATCTAGATTTATATTTGAGTATGAGCAAGCTTTTCAAGGAGATTTAGTTCGTTTTTGGTATTCTGCCCTTTATCTTTTTGCCGCCGCATATGCTTTAATGCATGAAGGTCATGTTCGAGTCGATGTTTTATACACTGGTTTTTCTGAAAGAAAAAAAGCGTGGACAAACTCCATGGGGTCATTGCTGTTAGGAATTCCACTTTGTCTTATTGTCATATTTTTAGGATTGAGTGGTAAAGCTAGTATTATTAATGGCCCAGTTCTCTCCTTTGAAATTACTCAGCAAGGTTCAAATGGATTATATTTACTTTATTTAATGGCAATATATCTAATTGTATTTGCCGTAAGTATGTTAACCCAATTTACTAGTTATTTTATGAGTAGTAGCCATAAAATTTTGAAAAATTAAATCATGGAACATGTATTTTTATCTCTACTTGTAATAATTATGATAGTAGCACTAGCATCAGGTTTTCCGGTTGCTTTTGCATTGCCTGGTTCAGCTATTATTTCAATAGGTCTTGCGGCTTTTTTTGGATATCTCTTTGCTGGAGATGTGAGTGCTTATTTTGCAACTGATGGACCCATAGAATGGTTAACAGCAGGTATTACAAATTTTAGGAGTAATTATTGGGATGTAGAGACAGACACTTTAATTGCAATACCTTTGTTTATTTTTATGGGAATAATGTTGCAAAAATCTAAAATTGCAGAAGATCTTTTAGTAACCATGGGGCAGCTATTTGGTCCTATTCCTGGAGGATTAGGTATTTCAGTAATTTTTGTTGGAGCATTGCTTGCAGCAACAACAGGTATAGTTGGGGCAACAGTAATTGCAATGGGCCTAATCTCTCTGCCTACTATGTTAAATAATAAATATGATAAAAGTCTTGCGAGCGGTATTGTCTGTTCATCAGGAACACTTGGCCAAATAATACCTCCATCAATTGTTTTAATTATTATAGCCGATCAATTAGCTAGTGCTTCTGATGTTGCAAATACAATAAGACAGGCAGATTATAAATTGCTTACCGGAGAATTTAATATGCCTGGTGAATTTAGAGTGGGATCTACAAGTGCTGGAGATATGTTTCTTGGAGCATTACTACCTGGATTAGTATTGGTCGGCTTGTATATGTTGTATGTTTTCATTTATGCAAGATTTAATCCAAAGGCAGCTCCACCTGTTCCATTTAAGGGTCAGTTTGATTTTAAATTTTGGACAAAAGTTGTTATGGTAATAATTCCTCCACTTGCATTAATTTTTGCAGTTCTTGGATCTATATTAATGGGTATAGCAACTGTAAATCAGGCTGGTTCTATTGGAGCGATAGGAGCAACTATAATGGCAGGTTATCGTCTTCATCAAGGCAAAAAAGACGCATATTATCCATTATTAATAACTATTGTAGGTATAATTCCTATTTTTATACTTTCAAACAATTATAACTTAAACATTAAAGCCTTAGAAACTAGAAACTTGGCTGCAATTCTTATAACAAGTTTTTTTACTATAATATTTTTAATTGGTATCGTATGGAGTTTTTGGAGAGCTTACAAAGTCGATAATGTTTTAAAAGAAGTTATTACAGAAACTTGTGTAACTACTTCGATGGTTTTTATAATTCTTCTAGGAGCAGCAATGTTAACTTCAGGCTTCAGAGCTTTTGGAGGCGAAGAATTAGTCAGAAATTTTTTACAAGATTTACCAGGAGGATTTTGGATTCAATTCATTGTTGTCATGACAGTAATATTTTTATTAGGCTTTTTTCTTGATTTTATAGAAATAGCTGTAGTTGTTGTTCCTATCATTGCACCAATATTGTTAGCCGAAACAGGAGCCAATGTTAGTGCAATCTGGTTAGGAGTAATGATTGGGGTTAATCTACAAACTTCTTTTTTAACACCTCCCTTTGGTTTTGCTTTATTTTATTTAAAAGGAGTTGCACCCAAGTTTATTACAACTTTAAATATTTGGAAAGGCGTTGTACCTTTTATAGCATTACAGCTTATAGGATTAGGAATTGTAGGTTTTTATCCATCTTTGGTAAATTACTTACCAGCAAGAACATACTTAACATCTCATGTAGCTCCGCCTCCAATGAATCCTAAACTGCAATATTGTCTACAAGATTATAAATTTGATATTTACAATAATGAAGAACAAAGAATTAAAACTGCCATATTAAGCTTCCAATCATTAGTTCCAACTGATCTTCCTATTGATAAACTTGATATTTTTGAGGAACATTTTGAAAATGCGTTAGGAACTTTTGGTTTAGTCAAAAAACTACAAAAAACTGAAAAAGAATACAATTTATTTGCCGAAGGTTACAGGGATCTTCACTTTAGCGTGAGAAAAAAACAAAAAAAGATAAGAAAAATAGATAAAAAAATAGAAAAATTAAAATCTGAAATTAGAAATTTAGACAAAAATAATGTGGCTAAAAAAAATAAAATTAAATTGGAAATTGAAGACTATAAATTGGAGATTGAAGAATTAAATAAACAAGTTCCTGAGAACTGGACATCAAAAAATAAAGAATTTGAAATTTTACTTAAAGCTAAAAATACTAAAACAAAAAGATATAGAAAAAATGTTGATCAAGCTTATGATAATTTAGATCAAATAGTGATGTTCATTCAAGATCATAAAAAGTTAGAAGAGCTTTCACCTGAAATTAGAGAATTAAAAAATATTATAGATAATAGAAATTATGAAAACTCGATTGCAATTATTGATAATCTTTTTGAAAAATTAGGAGAAATTTCTGGCACAGAAGAGTTTACAAATAAATTAGATGATTTAGTATCTATTATAGATAATGATGAAATTGATGAAGAAAAATTATTATCTGCTAGTTTAGAAACATTCAGTTTATTTGATTTAGAAGTTTCTTGGAGAAACAATGCTAACAAAAATTTATTACCAGAATTAATGAAATACAACGAAGTTATTAAAAATAATATTGGATTAAGACTTCAGTCGAGATTAACAAAAGAACAAGCAAAGTTTGTTGCAAGATGTAACTCGATTCATAGAGACATATCTTTAAATTTCTAAATTAATGGATAATTATATACTTCCTAAAAGACAGGCTATTACTGTTTTCTTTGTTTTTGCTTTTGGATATTTTATATCGTGTTTATTAAGAGCAATTACAGCCACTCTTTCTCCAGTTTTAACTCTAGAATTTGAGTTAATGGCGGCAGATTTAGGACTACTTGCTGGAGGTTATTTTTTAGGTTTTGCCTCTATGCAAATTCCTCTTGGATATTTGTTAGATAAGTTCGGACCAAAAAAAATTGTATCATCATTTCTATTAATAGCATTTATTGGAACAATATCTTTTGCACTTGCTCAGAGCTTTTCAGGCTTATTAGTTTCCAGGATATTAATTGGAGTTGGAGTGAGTGCTTGTTTAATGGCGCCATTAACGGGTTATAGAATTTGGTTTGCAGAAAACCAACAACAAAGAGCAAATTCTTGGATGTTAATGATAGCTTCATTGGGATTTCTATCTTCAACATTACCTGTTCAACTTTTATTACCTGCTCTTGGTTGGAGATGGATATTTGGTGGGATTGCAGCATTGATATTAATTAGCATAATTTTAATGCTGTCTTTTATTCCAAAGTGGAATCATCAAAATGATGAGTCTTTAGAAAATCAAGTAAAGCAAGGTTCATTAGTTGATGTATGGAAAAATAAATTTTTTATCAGTGTTATACCGATGGGTTTATTTAATTATGGAGGGTTAATGGCGATCCAAACTCTGTGGGCAGGACCATGGATGATTAGAGTTGCAGGCTATACTCCACTTGAAAGTGCCACGGGGTTATTTTGGATAAATATTACAATGCTTGTTTCATTTTTTTTATGGGGTTATTTTTTACCTAGGATTACAAATCTTGGTTTTAGTGCGTTAAAAATATTAAAATTTGGTTTACCAGTTAGTTTTTTGGTTATGTTAACTATTATAATTTTAGGATCAAAAGCAGGAGCATTTTATATTACATTATTTATCTTAAGCTCAATTTTCTTATCTGTGACACAACCAGCTGTAGGCTTATCTTTTCAAAGTCACCTTGCAGGTAAAGCACTCACATCGTTTAACTTATTAATTTTTTTAGGTACTTTTATAATGCAGTGGATAATGGGTCTTGTGATCGATTTAGTTAGAGGATTTGGCTATACTGAAATAATAGGATTTAAAACAGCTTTTTCATTTTTTTTATTTTTAAGTTTGACTTCTTATTTATTTTTTTTAATTGTAAATAAAGAATCTTAATATTTTAATGTGAAAATAAAACGAAAGAATTTTTTTTTGGAAGTTGTTATTGGAATATTTGCAGTTTATGCTTCGGTATTAGTGTTGCTATTCATATTCCAACGTAATTTAATGTATCACCCTGAAGAAAATAATTATTTTGGAGACAAGCTAGAAGTATATATTGAAAAAGTTTATATCAATACATCTGACGATTTAAGTTTACTAGGATGGTTTCATAAAAAAGATCTTAAAAAATTTAAAACGATTGTTTATTTTCATGGAAATGCCGGAAAACTTGAAAATAGAATTCATAAATTAAATCATTTTAAAGACATGAATGTAAATTTTTTAATTATAGCTTGGAGAGGTTTTAGTGGAAATGAGGGCAAGCCCTCAGAGAAAGGTCTTTATGTTGATGGAGGAAGTACAATTACATGGTTAAAGAATTTAGGATTAAATGAAGAAGATATCATATTATATGGTGAGTCTCTTGGAACGGGAATTGCAACACATTTAGCACAAAAGAATAATTATGCTGGATTAGTATTAGAAACACCTTTTACTTCAATGGTTGAAGCAGCAAAAAATTTTTATCCATATATACCAGTTGGACTTTTATTAAGGGATAAATATAAAAATGATCAAAAAATTAAAAACATTAATATTCCAGTTTTAGTTATGCATGGAGAAGCAGATCAAATAGTTCCTTTTTGGATGGGTAAAAAAATTTATGAAATAGCTAATCAGCCTAAATATTCTTATTTTACTAAATATGACGATCATATGATGGAATATGATGAAAAACTTGTATTAGCGTTAAATGATTTTATTAAAAGTTTAAATTAAGCCACATTCCAAACAAAGATAACACAAGTTTTGTTATTAATTTTGAATGATGAAAAAAATTCTTTTACTATTTTTTATTTTATTATCATTTAACAGTTTTGGATTTGCTCAAGACAAAAACTCTGATGTGGATAATTTATTTCATATTGATCAAATGAATTCACACAATGAAAATTTTGCCCTTTATTTTAAAACTAGAGAAAAAGCAGTATTAGCAAGAGGTGAAAACAGTAATTATATAAATGATTATCCTAAAGATCTTTATATTTATGATTACAAAACAAAAAGTTCATCTCCACTAATATCTTATGAATGGTTTCCAGCTAGAGCAAAATACTTTCTCAAAGAATATGATTTCCCAGTATTTCCTGATGATTTTGCTTATTATCTTTTAAAAGATAACACAACATTAGTAATGATTAGTGCAGTTAAAAGTTTAAACGCTAATTTCAAATTTGATATTTTGGAAAAGAAATTAGAAATTTATCCACGAAATGGAAAATTTGATTTTATAATTTCATCAATTGCTAAAAATTGTGGACATGACAATTTTAAAGAAAATTATAAATGTAGTTTTTATAAACCTTTGATTTCTAGTACTTTAATTAAGTAATTTGAGTAAACGCCTCTGCAAATTTTTCTGCTTCAAAAATTTGAAGGTCATCTTCTTTTTCTCCTAAACCTAAAGCAATAATTGGAAGTTTGTATTTTTTAGCAACAGCTAAAAGAATACCTCCCTTTGCTGTTCCATCTAATTTAGTCATGATTAAACCGGTAATTGGAATTATTTTGTTAAACTCCTCAACTTGATTAATAACATTTTGACCTGAAGTAGCGTCTAATACTAATATTACATCATGCGGTGCATCAGGATCTATTTTTTTAGTCACATTTGCAATTTTTTTATATTCTTCCATTAAATTTTTTTTATTTTGTAATCTTCCAGCAGTATCAATTAACACCTGATTAAAGTTATTATTGATTGCATCCTCAATAGCTTTATATGCAACAGAAGCTGGATCTGCGTTTTGCGAGGATTTTGTTATTTCAACATCAACTTTTTTCGCCCAATTTTCTAATTGTTCAATAGCTGCGGCTCTAAAAGTATCAGATGCAGCAAGCATAACTTTATTTCCATTAGCTTTTAATATTTTACTAATTTTTCCAATAGTTGTTGTTTTTCCAACACCGTTAACACCTGAGACTAATGTTGCATTAATTTTTTCTTTTTTTTTAAAAAATTCATTATTTTCAAGTGGTTTCATTAAAGAAATTATATAATTTTTTAAAATCAAATTTATTTCTTCAGCAATATCTTTACTAGGATCAATTTTGCTATCAGAAATTATTTCTTTAATTTCAGAGGCAGCAACAGTACCAACATCAGATTGAATTAAATATTCTTCAATTTTATCTAAAGTTTTGTCATCTATCTCTTTTTTTACAACTATGTTTCTTAAGCCAGATGTAAAAGTAGATGCACTTTTTTTAAAACCAGATTTAAATTTATCAAAAATTCCCATTAAATTTTAATTTCAATATTTTTTATATCTGAAACTGGTCCTTTCATATGAATGCTATTATTTTGATCAATTGAAATTGATAATTTACCAGTAGAAAACTCTATATCTACTTTATTGTTTGTAAGTTCATTTTGTTTTGCAGCAAAAGCAGTAGCGCAGGCTGCTGTTCCACAAGCTTTGGTTAGACCAGCACCTCTTTCCCAGACTTTTACTTTGATTAACTCTTGGTTAATTACTGTTGCTAAAGTTACATTACATTTTTCTGGAAAAAACTTATGGTTTTCTATTTCTGGTCCAATTTTCTTAATGTCAAAATTTTCATTATTATCAACAAAAAATATTACATGAGGATTTCCAACATTTATAGCTATACCACCCAAATGTTCATTTTTGTCTAAATCATAAATTTTAATATTTAAGTTTTTTGTGTTTAAATCTTCAGATAAAGGAATTTCATTCCATTTTGTTTTTCCTATCCCTATTTCTGTTGAAACCAGTTTATCTCCTAAAATTTCAGATTTTAAGTTACCTGATAGTGTGGTTAAATTGATTTTATTTTTATTGGTTTCTTTTCCTAGTAAATCTGCAACACATCTTGTGCCATTACCACATGCTCCAGAAGTGCCACCATCTGAATTATAAAATTCTAAATAAGCATCAGATGTTTCGCTTTTTTTAATCAAAATTAACTGATCGCAACCTATAAATTTTCTATCACAAATTTTTATTATTTGTTCTTTGGTAAGGTTTGTAATTTTTTGTCTATTATCAATAATCACAAAATCATTGCCTAAACCATCCATTTTAAAAGCTTTTAAATCCATATATAGATATTTAACTTATTTATTGACTTTTTGAACCTCTATTATAGGTTGTTGCCGTTTCCGCAAAAACATTAACTTTGCGGTGTCTTTGGAAACAAAGAGATCGACACTAGTCAGCGAGGCTTCGCCCACTAGTGCGATTACTGCTGTGCGTAATAAATATGTTTGAAAATTTAACAAGTAAATTCGAAGAAATTTTTTCTTCTTTAAAAAAAGCTCCTTCACTTGATGAAGCTCAAGTAGATGAGGGTTTAAGAGGGATTAGACAGGCCCTATTAGAGGCTGATGTTACTCTTGATGTTGCTAAAGAATTTATTGAAAACGTTAAACCAAAAGTCCTAGGTCAAGAAATTATCAGATCAACCTCTCCTGGGGATATGGTTGTAAAAATTGTTTATGATGAATTAGTTAATCTATTAGGTGAATCAAATAGTGAGATAAATCTTAGCGCTGTTCCACCAGTTCCCATGATGCTTGTTGGACTGCAGGGTTCAGGAAAAACAACAACTACTGCAAAATTAGCTAAATATTTGGAAACTAACAAAAAGAAAAAAGTAATGATGGTTAGTCTTGATATTTATAGACCAGCCGCACAAGAGCAACTTAGATCACTCGGAGAACAAAATAATATTTTAACACTGCCTATAATAGAGGGTCAACAGCCAACAGATATTTGTCAAAGGGCAATTAGTGCGGCAAATCTAAATGGAGCTGAGATTATTTTATTTGATACCGCTGGTAGAACTCAAATTGATTTACAAATGATGAGTGAAATCAAACAAATTGAAAGTGTAATAAATCCTACGGAAACTTTTTTGGTTGCAGACTCTTTGACAGGACAAGTTGCAGCCTCAGTTGCAAAAGAATTTAAAAATACAGTAAATCTCTCAGGAATAATTTTAACTAGAGCAGATGGCGATGCAAGAGGTGGAGCAGCCGTTAGTATGAAATATGTTTCAAATGTTCCAATTAAATTTTTAGGTATAGGTGAAAAAATTGATAATCTTGAAGTATTTCATCCAGATAGAATAGCAAACAGAATTCTTGGTATGGGAGATATAGTATCTCTTGTAGAAAAAGCTGCGCAGGATTTAGGTGAAGAAAATATTAAAAAGGCTGAAGAAAATTTAAAAAAAGGCCAATTTTCTATGCAGGATTATTTAACACAATTGAGACAAATGAAAAAAATGGGTGGGATAGAAGGTATAATGTCTTTTATGCCAGGAGTTTCAAAAATGAAATCTCAAATGGACTCAGCAGGAATTGATGAAAGTATTATCACAAAAAATGAGGCGATTATTTTATCAATGACTAAAAAAGAAAGAGAGAACCCAAAACTTATTGATGGTTCTAGAAAAAAAAGAATTGCTAATGGCTCTGGCACAGATCCAGCCACTATCAATAAATTGCTTAAGCAATTTAAAATGATGTCAGAAATGATGAAGAAGATGTCAAAAGGAAATCTGAAAGGTATGTCTGATAAAGGGATGCCGCCAGAGCTATTTAATCAATTAAAATAATAAAAAGGAGAACGAATGTTAAAACTAAGATTATCAAGAGGTGGAACAAAGAAACGTCCTGTTTACAAAGTTGTTGTAGCAGATAGTCGTTTTGCAAGAGACGGAAGATTTATTGAGAAAGTAGGGTTTTTTAATCCTCTTTTGCCTAAAGATAAAAAAGAAAGAGTTGGTCTTGAAGCTGAAAGAATTAAATATTGGCTAGGTCAAGGTGCTCAACCAACTACTAGAGTTGCAAGAATTTTAGGTGAAAATGAATTAATGGCAATGCCTGCAAATGGTAATAATCCTAAAAAAGCAGTTCCAAAAAAAGAGAGAAAAAAAGAAGGTGAAGAAGCTCCAGCAGCTCCTAAAACAGCAGCAGAAGCTCCTAAAGAAGAAGCTCCAGCAGCAGAAGCGGCACCAGCAGCAGAAGCTCCTAAAGAAGAAGCTCCAGCAGCAGAAGCGGCACCAGCAGCAGAAGCTCCTAAAGAAGAAGCTCCAGCAGCAGAAGCTCCTAAAGAGGAACAAAAATAATTTAAAAATTATTTATGTGGCAAGCACAATTGTTTACACTTTATCCAGAAGTTTTTCCTGGACCTTTATCTAAAGGTTTGTATGGGAAAGCTTTATCAAAAGAGTTGTGGAATTTAAAGATTGTAAACATTCGTGATGCAGCGGAGGATAAACATAAAACTGTCGATGATACTCCATATGGAGGTGGTTCTGGTATGCTTTTAAAAGCAGACGTGTTAGCAAAATCTTTAGATCAAAATAAAACTGAGGGTGAGAGAATTATTTATTTATCACCTAAAGGAAAAAAGTTTGATCAACATTATGCTCAAGATTTATCAAAGGAAAAATCTGTATCTTTTATTTGTGGACATTTTGAGGGTGTTGACGAAAGAGTGCTGACAACAAGAAATATAGAAGAGGTTAGCATCGGAGACTATGTATTGTCAGGTGGTGAAACAGCTGCGTTTGTTGTTATAGATAGTATATTAAGATTATTACCTGGAGTTTTAGGCAACGAAAATTCTAAGGTAGATGAAAGTTTTGAAAATGGTCTATTAGAGTACCCACAATACACAAAACCTCAACTTTGGGAGAAAAAAAGTGTTCCTGAGGTCTTATTATCAGGTGATCACAGCAAAATTAAAGACTGGCGTTTATCTCAATCTGAGGCTATAACACGCGTCCGAAGACCAGATTTATGGCAAAAATATAAGAAAAATTAATTTGATAAATACAGACATGAAAACAATTGAAGAAATAAACCAACACAACGTAAAAAAAATACTTTCAGAGAAAAAAATCCCAAATTTTTATCCTGGAGATGTTGTTAAAGTTGGAGTTAGAATTACCGAAGGTAAAAAAGAAAGAATTCAATATTTTGAAGGTGTTTGTATTGCTAAAAAAAGTAGAGATTTAAATTCATCTTTTACTGTAAGAAAAATTTCTTTTGGAGAAGGTGTTGAAAGAACTTTTCCTTTATATGGAACATTAATAGATTCAATTAAAGTAATAAGATCAGGTAAAGTTAGAAGAGCTAAGCTTTATTATTTAAGAGATAGAACAGGTAAATCAGCAAGAATTGCAGAGAAGATAAGAAAGAAAATTGGAATCGATGTTGATGTAAAACCTGAAACAGTAACTGAAGAAAATGTAGCACCTGCAGTAGAAGCTCAAGCAGCAGAAGCTCCTAAAGAAGAAACTCCAGCGACTGAAGTTGCTAAAGAAGAACAAAAATCAGAAAGCCCTTCAGAAAAAAAATAATTTTTTTTCAATGTCCACTACTCTTTACGATAAAATTTGGAATGATCACTTAGTTGATCAACAAGAGGATGGTACAGCATTACTTTTTGTTGATAGACATTTAGTTCATGAAGTAACTAGCCCACAAGCTTTTGAGGGTTTGAGGAATTCAAATAGAAAAGTTAGACATCCTAATTTAACTTTAGCTGTAGCTGATCATAATGTGCCAACAACAGATAGAACTAAGGGAATAGCTGACGTAGAGTCAAAAATACAAGTAGATACTCTAGAAGCTAATTGTAAAGAATTTGGTGTTCAACTTTTTGGAATGGATGATAAGAGACAAGGTATAGTTCATATAATTGGACCTGAGCAAGGTTTTACTCAGCCTGGAACAGTGATTGTATGTGGTGATAGTCACACAGCAACTCATGGTGCTTTTGGTTCATTAGCATTTGGTATTGGTACGTCAGAAGTTGAACATGTATTAGCAACACAAACATTAGTTCAAAAAAAAGGAAAAAATTTTAGAATAAACGTTAATGGCCAACTTCCTTTAGGAGTTACAGCTAAAGATGTCATACTTCAAATTATCGGCAAAATAGGAACGGCTGGAGGAACAGGTTCTGTTATAGAATATGCAGGTGATTTAATAAGATCTTTAAGTGTTGAACAAAGAATGACAATTTGCAATATGACAATTGAAGGTGGAGCAAGAGCAGGATTAATAGCACCCGATGAAAAGATATTTAATTATTTAAAAGAAAAACCTATGTCTCCTAAAGGTGATAATTGGGAAAAAGCTTTAAATTATTGGAATAGTCTTAAAACTGATACTAACGCAAGTTTTGATCAAGAGCTTAATTTGAATGCTGAAGAAATTTTACCTATGATAACTTGGGGAACATCTCCACAAGATGTAATTACAATAGATGGTAAGGTGCCAAATCCACAAAGCGAAAATGATGAAGATAAAAAAAATTCAATAGAAAGATCTTTAAAATATATGGGCTTAAAACCAGATATGGCTGCTAAGGATATTAAGATAGATAAAGTGTTTATTGGAAGCTGCACTAATGGAAGAATAGAGGATTTAAGAGAAGCTGCTAAAATCTTAAAAGATAAGAAAATATCATCACACGTTAATGCAATGGTTGTTCCAGGATCTGGTTTGGTAAAAGAACAAGCAGAACAAGAGGGGTTAGATAAAATATTTGTTAATTCTGGTTTTGAGTGGAGAGAACCAGGATGCTCAATGTGTTTAGCAATGAATGCAGATAAATTAAAACCTGAAGAAAGATGTGCATCTACTTCAAACAGAAATTTTGAAGGAAGACAGGGAAGAGGTGGAAGAACACATTTAGTAAGCCCTGGTATGGCAGCTGCAGCTGCAATAGCTGGAAATCTAGACGATGTTAGAAAGTATCAAAACTAAATGCAAAAATTTAATAAATTAAAAAGTATTCCAGCTTACCTGCCAATAGTTAATATTGATACGGATATGATTATTCCAAAACAATTTTTAAAAACTATTAAAAGAACAGGTCTTGGAAAAAACTTATTTTTTGAAATGAGATATGATGATCAAGGAAAAGAGATCAGTGATTTTGCATTAAACCAAAGTCCCTTTAAAAGCTCAAAGATTTTAATTGCTGGTAAAAATTTTGGATGTGGGTCTTCAAGAGAACACGCACCCTGGGCATTATTAGATTTTGGAATAACTTGTGTTATTAGTTCGAGTTATGCAGACATCTTTTATAGTAACTGTTTTAAGAATGGAATTTTACCAATAATACTTGAGGAAGAAAAAATTAAAGAATTATCAGAATATGCTAATAGAAAAGAAGAAATCTTTATAGATTTAGAAGAAGAAAAAATTGTTTATGGAAATAATGAAATTAAATTTCAAGTAGATCCATTTAAGAAAAAATGTTTGCTTGAAGGATTAGACGATATTGCTCTATCTTTAAAAAAATCAGACAAAATTGAAGATTTCGAAACTAGTTTAAAAAATAAAAAACCATGGGTTTTTAATGATTAAAGTAAAAAAAAGAAAAATACTTTTATTACCAGGTGATGGTATTGGTCCAGAAGTTATTGGTGAAGTAAAAAAAATTATTAATTGGTTTAATGATAAAAAGTCATTAGATTTTGAGGTAGATGAAGATCTTGCTGGCGGATGTTCATATGATAAGCATGGAACCCCAATTACTGATGAAGTATTTTATAAAGCATTAGAGAGTGAAGTTATAATGTTAGGTGCTGTTGGAGGACCCAAATGGGATAATTTAGAGTTTTCAAAGAAACCTGAAAGAGCATTATTAAAATTAAGGAAAGAATTAAAGTTATTTGCAAATTTAAGACCTGCAATCTGTTTTGAACAATTAGTGGATGCTTCAACACTTAAACCTGAAATAGTATCAGGTTTGGATATAATGATAGTTAGAGAATTAACGGGTGGAATTTACTTTGGCGAACCAAGAGGAATTAAACCAATAGAAAATGGTGAAAGAAAAGGAATTAATACCCACACGTATACTACTAGCGAAATAACTAGAGTAGCCAGAATTGCTTTTGATTTAGCTAAAAAAAGATCAAATAAAGTTACATCTTGTGAAAAATCAAATGTTATGGAAGCAGGACAGCTTTGGAAAGAAGAAGTTCAGGAATTACATAATAAAGAATATAAAGATGTCGAATTAAGTCATATGTTAGCTGACAATTGTGCAATGCAGCTTTTAAGAAATCCAAAACAATTCGATGTGATAGTAACTGATAATTTATTTGGTGATATGCTTTCAGATCAAGCCTCAATGTTAACCGGATCTTTAGGACTTTTACCATCTGCTTCTTTAGGAGCCAAAAACAAAAATGGTGAAATGAGAGCGATGTATGAACCTATTCATGGATCAGCACCTGATATTGCTGGCAAAGGAATTGCTAATCCAATTGCATCAATATTAAGTTTTGCAATGGCTCTTAGATACTCATTAGATTTAGATAATGAGGCGGATGCTTTGGAAAAAGCAGTTCAAGACGTATTAAATGATGGCCTAAGAACAAAAGACATTCTATCAGAGGGTATGAAAGAGACATCAACTTCTGAAATGGGCGATGCGATAATTTCAAAATTGCAATAATTCTAGAATTATTCTAAGCTTTATCTATGCCAAGTTATACTGCCCCAGTAGATGATATGCTGTTTCTCTTTGAAAAATTGAGAGATAATAAAAATTATAATGATTTAAAGAAATATGATGAAGTCAGTTTAGATTTAGTAAAAGATATTTTAGAAGAAGCGGCAAAAATTAATCAAAACTTAATCTTACCGTTAGCAAAGATAGGTGATGAAAATCCTGCTGTCTTAGAAAATGGAGTAGTAAGAACACCTCCAGGATATAAAGAAGCTTACCAAAAATATATTGAAGATGGTTGGACATCACTATCTTGTGATCCTAAATATGGTGGTCAAGGTATGCCTAAAACAGTAAGTGGATTTTTTGATGAAATGCTTTCGTCAGCAAGTCTCTCATTTAAATTATATAGCGAATTAAGTATTGGTGCATACAATTGTATTAATCATCATGCACCAGAAGAAATTAAAGAGAAATACTTACCAAAAATAGTTGAAGGAAAATGGAGTGGCACAATGTGTTTAACAGAACCTGTCTGTGGAACAGATTTAGGTTTATTAAAAACAAAAGCTGCTCAACAAACTGATGGTACTTATAAAATTAGTGGTCAAAAAATTTTTATTACATCAGGTGATCATGATTTAACAGAAAATATAATCCATTTGGTTTTAGCTAGATTAACAGATTCTCCAGCAGGAACGAAAGGTATAAGTTTATTTTTAGTTCCAAAATTTATTGTAAATGAAGATGGAACAGTAGGACAAAAGAATGGAATATCGACAGGATCAATTGAAAGTAAAATGGGCATTAAAGGTTCTGCTACATGTGTTTTGAATTTTGATGAAGCAACTGGTTATATGATTGGATCAAAAGACAAGGGCTTGAACGCTATGTTTACTATGATGAATTTAGAGAGAATTGTTGTTGGTATTCAAGGTTTAGGTATTTCAGAAATAGCATATCAAAATTCACTAGCTTACGCTAAAGAAAGAAAGCAAGGTAAAACTAATAATACAAAATCAATAAATGGTGCAGATTTTATAATTGAACATGCAGATATAAGAAAGTCATTATTAAATATGAAATCTATAATTGAGGGAGAAAGAGCTCTATGTTTTTGGCTCTCTCAACAAACAGAAGTTAGTCTTTATCATCCAGATGATAAGATTAAACAAGAGGCTTCCGATTATGTTTCGTTAATGACCCCTGTGGTGAAGTCATTATTCACTGATTTAGCAATGGAAATTACTAATGATGCGATGCAAATTCATGGAGGTTATGGGTACACAAAAGATCAAGGGATTGAACAATTATATAGAGATAATAGAATTACGCCAATTTATGAAGGGACAAATTCAGTTCAAGCAACCGATCTAGTTTTTAGAAAACTTTCAAACAAAAATGGAAATATTATTAAAAAATTTTTAGACATGGTTAAAAGTGAGTGTGATAGTAACAATGAAAAAGTAAAATCATATTCTAAAGAATTAAATTATTACTTAGATATATTGTATAAATTTACTGGCTGGATTGATGATAAAACTAAAATTGAAAAAGATGATGTTAGTGCTGCTGCAAATGATTATTTAAAAACACTTGGCTATGTATCAATAGCTTATTCGTGGATTAAGATATTAGAAGTAAGTTTTAGTGATTATGAGTCTAATAAGGAATTTTACGAAGATAAAATAAATACAGCTAAATTTTATTTTGACAAAGTTTTACCAAGAGCTGAATTTCATTATAAGTCTGCAATATCAGGAAGTTCTAATATAATGAATTTTAAGTTTAATTAATTATGAGTAGTTACGATACAAGTTTAGATAAAAATAAAGCAAATCATGTTCCTCTTTCTCCGTTAACATTTTTAGAAAGAGCTAAAGATGTTTATCCTAATTATGAAGCAGTAGTTTATGAGGATAGAAAATATACTTGGTCAGAAGTTTATAAAAGGTCAGTAAAATTTGCGAGTGCATTATCAAAAATTGGAATTAGCAAAGGAGATACAGTTTCATTTTTAGCATTTAACACTCCTGAAATTTTTGAGGCACATTATTCAGTTCCAATGACTGGTGGTGTGCTAAACACAATTAACGTTAGATTGGATGCAAACACTATCGCCTATATTTTAGACCATAGTGAAGCTAAAGTATTAGTTGTAGATAGACAGCTTCATGCAGAGGTTAAAAAAGCTTTAAACATGATAGATAAAAAGATTATTATCATTGATATAAATGATAAACATGCAGATCAGTCAAAATTGGAAAAAATTGGTGAATTTGAATATGAAGATTTTTTAAATACTGGTGATGAAAATTATGATTGGAAAATGCCAGAGGATGAATGGCAGGCTATTTCCTTAAGTTACACTTCAGGAACAACTGGTAATCCAAAAGGAGTTGTTTACCATCATAGAGGTGCTTACTTGATGTCTACTGGAAGCTCTGTTGCATGGAATATGCCGAACAGACTAAATTTTTTAACTATAGTGCCAATGTTTCACTGTAATGGTTGGTGCTATCCTTGGACTATCCCAATGTTAAATGGAAGAACGATTTGTCTAAGAAATATCGATGTTAAAAAAATTTTTGAATTAATAGATAAATATAAAGTAACTCATTTTGGTGGTGCACCAATTATACTTAATATGATCACGGGAGCCCCAGAGAGTGATCAAAAAAAATTAAATCACAAAGTTCATGTATTAACAGCAGGAGCTCCTCCACCCAGTATCATTTTTAAGAAAATGAATGATCTAGGATTTGAAGTAATGCATGTTTATGGTTTAACGGAAACGTATGGCCATGTTACGCAATGTGCTTGGAATGATGAATGGAATAATTTTGATGAAGATAAGCAGAATGAAATTAAAGCACGACAAGGTGTTAGATATCCAAATACCGAAGAGGTTACTGTTATGGACCCTGAGACAATGATTAAAGTTCCACAAGATGGAAAAACTATTGGTGAAATTATGATCAGAGGAAATATTGTAATGAAGGGATATTTTAAAGATAAAGCTGCAACTGATAAAGCGATGGCTGGAGGCTGGTTTCATACAGGTGATTTAGCAGTTATGCATCCTGATGGATACGTTAAGATACAGGATAGATCTAAAGATATAATTATTTCTGGAGGAGAAAATATATCATCTATTGAAATTGAAAATACACTTGCAAAACATCCATCTGTTTTCATTGCAGCAGTAGTTGCTAAACCTGATGATAAATGGGGCGAAGTTCCTTGTGCATTTATAGAAATGGTTAAAGATAAACCTGTCACGGAAAAAGAATTAATAGACTTTTGTAAGGAAACTCTAGCAGGTTTTAAAGTACCTAAAAAAGTTATTTTCTGTGAATTACCAAAAACATCAACAGGAAAAATTCAGAAATTTGAATTAAGAAAACAGTTTTAGGAAATTATTTGATATTCGAACTAGAAAATAAAACTGTTCATGCATCAAATGCTGGACAAGAAATAGATCATAAAAAAGAAACTATTATTTTTCTTCATGGTAGTGGCCTTTCACATATTGTTTGGTCTTTAGTTGAGCAATTTTTTTCAAGCAAAAACTACAATGTATTGTCAATTGATCTCCCTGGACATGGTAATTCAGAGGGTCCTTGCCTTCACACAATTGAAGAGATTGCCGACTGGTTAGAAAAAGTATTTATAAAATTAAAATTAGAGAAAGTTATTTTGGTTGGTCACTCTCAAGGATGTTTAGAGATGCTTGAATACTCAAATAAATATAAGAGCAGGTTAAAAAAATTAGTTTTTATGGGTGGATCTTATAAAATGCCTGTAAATAAAGACTTAATAGACTTAGCAGAAAATGGGGATACAGATGCTATTAAACTAATGATGAAGTGGTGTTATGAAGGTTCAAAAAAATTTATAGGTGGAAATCCTATAAAAAGAATAATCCAATCTCCAAGAGATATTAGTGAAATATTGGGAGTAGATCTTGTTGCTTGCAACAATTATGTAAATGGTTTGAATGCTGTAAAAACAATTGATTGTCCTACGATGTTTGTTTTTGGTGCTTTAGACAAAATGGTTAACATTGAAGCTGGAAAAAAATTTGCAAATATGGTTGATAACTCAACTACTCATATAATTGATGAATGTGGCCATATGATTATGATTGAAAAAGCTTTTGAAATGCGAGAAAAAGTGTTGGAATTTTTACAAAAATGAAAAATTATTCAATAGCAAAATCTAGAAGACTTAGAAGCACTCCATATACTTCTAGAATAGAAAAACAAGGTGTCACTGCTTACACTGTTTACAATCATATGCTTTTACCTGCTGCATTTGGATCTATTGAAGACTCATATGAGCATTTAAAAAAAGATGTTCAAGTTTGGGATGTTGCAGCTGAACGACAAGTTGAAATTCAAGGAAAAGATTCTGCAAAACTAGTTCAATTGATGACATGTAGAGACTTATCAAAATCTAAAATAGGCAGATGTTATTATTGTCCAATTATTGATGACTCTGGAAATTTAGTTAATGATCCAGTAGTTTTAAAATTAGCAGAAGATAAATGGTGGATATCAATTGCGGATTCAGATGTGCTCTTTTTTGCAAAAGGCTTAGCTTCTGGGTATAAATTTGATGTCAAAATTATAGAACCTGTTGTTGATATCATTGCAGTTCAAGGTCCTAAATCTTTTGATTTAATGGAAAAAGTATTTGGAAAAATAATTAAAGAATTAAAATTTTTTGGTTTTAATAATTTTAACTTTAATGGTGTCAAACATCTAATTGCTAGATCTGGATGGTCCAAGCAAGGAGGATTTGAAGTTTATGTTCAAGATACTCAATCAGGACAAAAATTGTATGACTATTTATTTGAAGTTGGAAAAGAATTTAATGTTAAACCAGGTTGCCCAAATTTAATTGAAAGAATTGAAAGTGGATTGCTTTCGTACGGTAATGATTTTGACAATAATGATAATCCTTTCGAATGTGGTTTTGATCAATACGTTTCATTAGATAGTGAAATAAATTTTTTAGGAAAAGAAAATCTTAAAAAAGTTAAGTTGGATGGAATTACAAAAAAACTTATGGGAATCAAATTTGAAGCTAAAGAAGTTAGTTTATCAGGATCATTAGACTTAAAAGATGAAAATAATAACATTATTGGAGAGTTAAGATCAGCATGCTATTCACCACATTTTGAAAAAGTAATTGGCATAGCAATGATAAAAAAGCCTTATTGGGAAGTGTCTCAAAGCGTGAAAGCTGAGATAAACGGCAATATTTGTAGCGGAAACGTTTGCGATTTACCTTTCATTTAGTATAAACTTCAACAAAATCATGAATATAGCTATCGTTGGAGCCACTGGTAATGTAGGCAGAAAAATATTAGAAGTTCTAGAAAAAAAAGAGCTAGCTATAGATAATTTATATTTGTTAGCATCATCTAGAAGCGCAGGATCTAAAATCAATTTCAATGGAAAAGAGCACGAAGTAATCGATTTAGAAACTTTTGATTTTTCAAAAGTAAAAATTACCTTTTTTGCAGCAGGAGGAAAAATTTCAGAAAATTTTGCTGGAGTTGCTGCAAAGCATTCTTTGGTAATTGACAATTCAAGTTTTTATAGAATGGACCCAGATGTTCCATTAATAGTGCCTCAGGTAAATTCAGATCATTTATACAATATAAAGAAAAATATTATTGCAAATCCAAATTGTTCGACAGCTCAACTTGTTATAGCATTAAAGCCGTTGCATGATTTATTTAAAATTAAAAGAATAGTTGTTTCAACATATCAATCAGTTTCAGGAGGAGGCAAGGCTCCTATGGATGAATTGATAGAACAAACAAAACAAGTTTTACAGAACAATAAAGTTGAGTCTAAAAACTTTACAAAACAAATTGCGTTTAATGCAATCCCTCACATAGATGTGTTTGCAGATGATGGTTATACAAAAGAAGAACTTAAGATGACAAATGAAACAAAAAAAATTTTAGATAATAAAATTGATTTAACGGCTACTTGTGTAAGATTACCTGTGTTAGTTTCTCACTCCGAGTCAGTTAATATAGAATTTGAAAATCCTTTTTCATTAGAAAAAGTTAGAGATGCTTTAGATAATTTTGAAGGATGTAAAGTAATTGATGAGAGAGCTGATAGAGGTTATTCAACACCTATTGAAGCTGAGGGGAAGTATGAAACTTTTATTTCTCGTATAAGAGAAGACAAAACTGTAACGAATGGTTTAAATATGTGGATTGTATCAGATAATCTTTTACGAGGTGCAGCTTTAAATTCAGTTGAGATTGCAGAAACGTTAATTAAAAATGATTTTTATGGAAAATAAAAACCCATTATCCCCACATATACAAATTTATATATGGCACATTTCATCACTAGTATCTATTTCTCACCGAATAACAGGAATTATTAATATTGTTGCAATTACTTTGATTTGTATTTGGGTTTCTTTTTTGGTCTCAGGTGATGCAAATTATAACTTAATAAATCAATTCTTAAATTCGATAGTTGGAAAATTTATTGCATTGGGTTTAGTTTGGTCCTTTAGTTTTCAAATGTTAAGTGAAATTAGACAACTGATAATGGATATGGGTTATGGTTTTGAATTACAAATAACTCGTATCACAGGTCTTATTGTTATTTTTGGATCATTTTTATTAACTATTTTGATTTATTTAATAGGTAAAAATTTAATATGAATTTAGCTACAAAAAAGTGGATATTTCTAAAGATATCATCGGTAGTCTTGTTACCGTTAATGTTTTGGTTTGTAGTAAATTTTATAGAAATTTACGATAGCAATTATTTTGAATTGGTAAAATTTTTTTCTAACTCAGTTTCTAAATTTTTATTTAGCTTATTTATTATTTTTGCTTATTTTTTTTCCGCACTAAGTATTAGTGAGGTTTTTGAAGACTATATAACAGATAATAAAATCAAATATGTCGCAAACAGGCTATTATTTATTTCTGCTATAAGCATTCCATTATTAACAATTATTTTTTTATTTAATCTAAACTAATGAGTTCTTACAAAATTATTAATCATGAATATGATGTGGTTGTTCTTGGTGCTGGTGGATCTGGTCTAAGAGCTGCTGTAGGATTGTGTGAAGCTGGATTAAAAACAGCCTGTATTTCAAAAGTTTTTCCAACAAGAAGTCACACATCTGCTGCCCAGGGTGGAATTTCAGCCGCTCTAGGAAATATGGGTGAAGATGATTGGAGATGGCACATGTATGATACTGTAAAAGGTGCTGACTGGCTAGGTGATCAAGATAGCATTGAGTACTTATGTAAAGAAGCTCCAAAAGCTGTAATTGAATTAGAAAAGTATGGTGTTCCATTCAGTAGGACAGAAGAAGGAAAAATTTATCAAAGACCCTTTGGTGGAATGACTAAAAATTATGGAAATGGAATAGTTCAGAGAACTTGTGCAGCAGCAGATAGAACAGGCCATGCAATATTGCATACTCTCTATGGACAAGCTTTAAAACATAATACAGAATTTTTTATAGAATATTTTGCTTTAGACTTATTGATGAAAGATGGTGAATGTAAAGGATTGATTGCATGGAATTTAAATGATGGAACAATTCATAGATTTAGAGCGCATACAGTAATTATTGCAACAGGTGGTTATGGAAAAGTATATTATTCTGCAACATCAGCTCATACTTGTACGGGTGATGGTAATGCAATGGTTTTAAGAGCTGGATTACCTTTACAAGATATGGAATTTGTACAATTTCATCCAACAGGAATTTATGGACATGGAACGCTTATATCTGAAGGTGTAAGAGGTGAGGGTGGATACCTAGTTAATTCTAAGGGTGAAAGATTTATGGAAAGATATGCACCTAACGCAAAAGATCTGGCTTCAAGAGATGTAGTAAGTAGATCAATGTCTATTGAAATAAATGAAGGAAGAGGTGTTGGTAAAGACAAAGATCATGTTCATTTACATTTAAGTCACTTAGATAAAAGTGTGATTGAAAATAGACTGCCAGGTATTACAGATGCTGCTAGATTGTTTGCAAATGTTGATGTTACTAAAGATCCAATTCCAGTAGTTCCAACTGTGCATTATAATATGGGAGGTATTCCAACAAATTATAAAGCTGAGGTTTTGACTGTTAATGGTTCTGAAAAAACAGTACCAGGCTTAATGGCTATTGGAGAAGCAGCTTGTGTTTCAGTTCATGGAGCCAACAGATTAGGTTCAAATTCTCTTATTGATTTAGTAGTTTTTGGTAGGGCGGCCGCAAAGAGAGCTGCTGAATTAGTTAAGCCAGGAACACCCCATGAAGAAATTGGAGAATCAGAAACTCAAAAATGTTTGGATAGGTTTGATAAACTTAGAAACGCAAAAGGTGATAACAGTACAGCAGACTTAAGACTTGCTATGCAAAAAACTATGCAATCTAAATGTGCAGTTTTTAGAACTGAAAAAAATCTTAAAGAAGGGGTCGATGAAATTAAAAAAACATATGATGGGATGAATTCTATTTCAGTCAAGGATAGATCTTTAGTATTTAACACTGATTTAGTAGAAACTTTGGAGTTTGATAATCTTATAAGACAAGCAGTAACCACAGTAGAATCTGCATATCATAGAAAAGAAAGCAGAGGAGCCCATGCAAGAGAAGATTATCCAAAAAGAGACGATGAAAAATTTATGCAACACACGCTTGCTTGGTGCGATGGTAAAAATACAAAAATTAGTTATAGAGAAGTACACAAATCCACTTTGACAAATGAAGTGCAATATTTTCCTCCTCAAGAAAGAGTCTATTAATGGTTCAGATAAATTTACCTAAAAATTCTGAAGTAACAAAAGGTAAATATTATCAAGATAAAACTGGTTCAAAAAATATAAGAAAAGTAAATGTTTATAGATGGGATCCTTCGACAGAAGAAAACCCTAGATTAGACACTTATGAAGTTGATATGGATAATTGTCCTTCAAAAGTATTAGATATTCTAAATAAAATCAAAAATGAAATTGATCCAACATTAGCTTACCGAAGATCTTGTGCACATGGAGTTTGTGGATCTTGTGCTATGAACATGGGAGGTAAAAATGGTCTTGCATGCACTACACCTCATGCAGAAATTCATGGTGATATAGACATTTATCCCTTACCACATTTAAAAGTTAAAAGAGATTTGATTGGTGACTTAGATGGGCTTTATAAACAATATCAATCAATTGAGCCTTGGTTAAAAAATAATTCAACAAAAGAAACAACTGAAATTGTTCAATCAAAAGAAGAAAGAGCTAAACTTGATGGCGCTTATGAATGTATAATGTGTGCATGTTGTTCAACATCTTGTCCGAGTTATTGGTGGAATGGTGATAAATATTTAGGTCCTGCAGTTCTTCTACAGGCTTATAGGTGGATTATTGATAGTAGAGATGAAGAAAGAAAAGCAAGATTGAAAAAAGTTGCTGATGAATTAAAACTTTATAGATGTCATACTATTCTTAATTGTACTAGTGCTTGTCCAAAAGGCTTAAATCCTGCAAAAGCTATAGCTGAAATTAAAAAAATGATAGCTACAGCCAATGTTTAAATAGACTAATAAGTATTTTTGATCTAAAACACCGTATTCATGAATTTAATAGAACACTATGTAGGTGGAAAAGTTATTCCAGGTAATTCTGATAGAAAAGCCAAAATTTTTAATCCAGCAACTGGAGAACAAGAGTCAGAAGTTAGATTGGCATCAAAAGCTGATCTAGATCAGGCAGTTGAAGTAGCAAAAAAAGCTTTTGAAACATGGTCTTTAAAACCTGCTCTTCAGAGAGCAAGGGTAATGTTTAAGTTTAAAGAATTAATAGAGAAAAATTCTGATGAACTTACAAAATTAATTGTTTCTGAACATGGAAAAGTTTATGAAGATGCAAGAGGCTCATTGACTAGAGGTTTAGAAGTTGTTGAGTTTGCATGTGGAATTCCAAACTTATTAAAAGGTGAATTTTCTGAAAACGTCGGAACAAATGTAGATAGCTGGTCTATGAGACAATCATTAGGTGTAGTTGCAGGAATTACACCGTTTAATTTTCCAGCAATGGTTCCAATGTGGATGTTTCCAATAGCTATTGCATGTGGAAATACTTTTATTTTAAAACCATCAGAAAAAGATCCTTCATGTCCAATGAGATTAGCTGAATTACTTACAGAGGCTGGGCTTCCAGAAGGTGTATTTAATGTGGTTAATGGAGACAAAGAGTCTGTAGATGCAATTTTAGAAAATAAAGACATAAAAGCTGTGAGCTTTGTAGGCTCAACACCTATTGCAAAATATATTTATGAAAATTCAGCTAAAAATGAAAAAAGAGTTCAAGCATTAGGCGGAGCTAAAAATCACTTAGTTGTTATGCCAGATTGCGATTTAGATGGAGCTGTAAATGGATTAATGGGTGCAGCTTATGGTTCAGCTGGAGAAAGATGTATGGCGCAGTCAGTTGCGTTAGCAGTAGGAGATATTGGTGATGAATTAGTTTCAAGATTATCTAAAAAAGCGGAGGCCTTAAAAGTTGGTCCAGGAATGGATAAGAATTCTGAAATGGGACCTTTAGTTACCAAAGAACATTTAGAAAAAGTAAAAAGCTACGTAGATTTAGGAGTCGAAGAAGGAGCAAAGCTAGTAGTTGATGGAAGAAATTTAAAGCTACAAGGGTATGAAAATGGTTTTTATATAGGTGGATGTTTGTTTGATCATGTTAATAAAGATATGAGAATTTATAAAGAAGAAATATTTGGTCCAGTATTATCAGTTGTTAGAGTAAAAACTTTTGAAGATGCTGTAAAATTAATTAACGATCATGAATATGGAAATGGGGTTAGCATTTACACAAGAGATGGAGATGCAGGCAGAACTTTTGCAAATAAAATTCAAGTAGGTATGGTTGGTATTAATGTTCCAATTCCTGTGCCAATGGCTTTTCATAGTTTTGGTGGCTGGAAAAGATCTTTATTTGGAGATAGTGGAATGCATGGAATGGAAGGAATAAAATTTTATACAAAATTAAAAACGGTAACATCAAGATGGCCTTCAGGCATCCGTTCAAATGCTGAATTTGTAATGCCAACTATGAAATAAAAGGAAATAAATGAAAAAAATATCTTTAATAGGTGCGGGCCAAATTGGTGGAACTCTTGCACATTTAATTGGAGCAAAAGAATTAGTTGATGAAGTGGTGTTATTTGATGTTGCAAGTGGTATTGCAAAAGGGAAAGCACTTGATATAGCACAATCGTCGTCAGTAGATGGTTTTAATGTAAAATTTTCAGGAACAGATGATTACAAAGATATTAAAGATTCAGATGTAATTATTATTACGGCTGGTATTCCTAGAAAACCTGGCATGAGTAGAGATGACTTGTTAGGAATAAATTTAAAAATTATCAAACAAGTAGCAGAAGGAATTAAACAAAATGCACCCAATGCATTTGTAATATGTATTACTAATCCATTGGATGTTATGGTTATGGCTTTTCAAAAATTTTCAGGTTTACCAGCTAACAAGGTTGTTGGTATGGCTGGAATTTTAGACAGTTCAAGATTTAAATTATTTCTATCTTTAGAATTAAATGTTCCAGTTAAAGAAATAGATGCAATTGTAATGGGTGGACATGGAGATACAATGGTTCCAATGCCTAGATTTACAAAGGTTTCGGGAAAACCTTTGCTTGATTTAGTTAAAGAAGGAAAAATATCTCAAGAAAGATTAGAAGAAATAAATCAAAGAACCAGAGATGGTGGGGCTGAAATAGTTAAATATTTAGAAAAAGGATCAGCATTCTATGCACCAGCAGCATCAGGTGTGCAAATGGCAGAAGCATATTTAAATGATGAAAAAAAATTATTACCATGTGCTATTCAATTAAACGGAGAATACGGAGTCAGTAATGTCTACGCAGGTGTTCCAGTAATAATTGGAAAAGATGGTGTTGAAAAAATAGAACAAATAGACTTAGATGAAAAAGAAAAAAAAGAATTTATGCATTCCATTGATGCTGTTAAAGCACTCTGGGAAGCAGCATCTAAAATTGATCCTGATCTTTCTAAATAATAATGAACATTCACGAGCATCAAGCCAAGCAGATTTTAAAAAAATATGGTGCTGTAGTACCAGATGGAATTTTTGCATTAACAGTTGATGAATTAGTTGAAAAAGCAAAAGCGTTAAATACTGAAAAATATGTTTTAAAAGCTCAAATTCATGCTGGTGGTAGAGGTAAAGCTGGTGGAGTAAAAATTTTAGATACAATTGAAGAGTTAGCTCAAGCAGCCAAAGAGCTAATGGGAAAAACTCTTGTAACTCATCAGACAGGCCCTGAAGGTAGAGAAGTAAAAAGATTATATGTAGAAGAATCCTCAAACATAGATAAAGAGTTTTACTTATCTTGCTTAGTGGATAGAGCTAGTTCAAAAATAGCTTTTATATCTAGTGATCAAGGTGGAATGGATATTGAAGAGGTGGCAAGTAGTACTCCAGAAAAAATTATAACTACAAAAGTTGAAATAAATGATGAAATTTCAGACAAAGATTGTGAAGAGATTGTTAAAATTTTTAATTTAAGTGGAAGTGCGGAAAATCAATCAATATCACTAATAAAATCGATTTATAAAATGTTTGTTAATACAGACGCAAATATGGTTGAAGTTAACCCTTTAATATTAACAAAAGAAGAAAAAATAATTTGCTTAGATGCAAAAGTTAATTTCGACTCTAATGCTTTATTTAGACACCCAGAAATTGTGGAGTTAAGAGATTTAAATGAAGAGGACTCAACCGAAATAGAGGCCAGCAAACATGACTTGGCATATATAAAATTAGATGGAAGTATTGGCTGTATGGTTAATGGAGCTGGTTTAGCAATGGCAACCATGGATATAATTAAATTATATGGAAAAGAACCGGCTAATTTTTTAGATGTAGGCGGTGGTGCATCCAAAGAAAAAGTTTCTGCTGCTCTTAAAATAATCCTTTCTGATAAAAATGTTAAAGGAATTTTAGTAAATATTTTTGGTGGAATAATGAGATGTGATGTCCTTGCCCAAGGAGTGGTAGATGCAGCTAAAGAAATTAATATTAGTGTTCCCCTAGTTGTTAGACTTGCAGGAACAAATTTTAAAGAAGGAAAAGAGATATTAGATAATTCAGGTTTAAAATTAATATCTGCAGAAAACCTAGATGATGCAGCTAAAAAAATAGTTGAGGCAATAAAATAAGATGTCTGTACTAGTAAATAAAAATACAAAAGTAATTTGCCAAGGTTTTACAGGCGCTCATGGTACGTTTCATTCAGAACAAGCTATTCAATATGGTACTAACCTAGTTGGTGGCGTAACCCCTAAAAAAGGTGGCCAGACACATTTAGAAAGACCAGTTTTTAACAGTGTCTTAGAAGCAAAAAATGAAGTTGGTGCAGACGCAACAATGATTTATGTCCCAGCGAAATTTGCTGCTGCAGCAATTATCGAGGCAATCGATGCATCTGTGGAATTAATAGTATGTATTACGGAAGGTATACCCATCCAAGACATGCTTAAAGTAAGACAAAAATTAAATGGGTCAAAGAGCAGATTGATAGGACCAAATTGTCCAGGAATAATCACACCAAATGAATGCAAAATTGGAATTATGCCAGGGAATATTCATAAAAGAGGGTCTGTTGGAATTGTATCTAGATCAGGAACTCTTACTTATGAAGCAGTTGCTCAAACTACAGAAAATGGACTGGGACAATCAACATGCATTGGTATTGGTGGAGACCCCATTAACGGCACAAACTTTATTGATTGTTTAGATTTATTTTTAAATGATGACGAAACAGAGTCTATTTTAATGATAGGTGAAATTGGAGGTACAGCTGAGGAAGAAGCTGCAGAATTTGTAAAAAACCATAAAATTAAAAAACCAATTGTTGGATTTATTGCGGGAATAACAGCACCTCCAGGAAGAAGAATGGGCCACGCAGGAGCGATTATTTCAGGAGGAAAAGGTGGTGCAGAGGATAAAATTGCAAAAATGGAAGAATCTGGAATTACTGTTGCTAAATCTCCATCAATAATTGGAAAAACATTGTTTAACAAACTGTCTAATTGAAAAATAATATTAGAGGATTATATTAAATAGACAGATGTCATCATCAAAAAATCTTGAATTTGAAAAAACTTCTTTTCTAAGTAAATCTAACAGTGCATTTATTGAGCAATTGTATCTTAAGTTTGTTAACAAAGATGCAGATTTACCAGATGATTGGAAAAATTATTTTGAGGAAATTGGAGACGAATTAAATATTATTGCAAAAGAAATTAACGGCCCTTCATGGGGGCCTAAAAAAAACAAAATAGATATTGATGAGCTTCAGAAAAAAATTGATCAAGAAGATCATAACTCCAATGGTGTTGTTTCTAATATTGATGGCACACATGTAAATTCATCAGGATCAAACGAAGATTCAATAAAAGCTGTTTCGATGATTAGATCTTATAGGCAAAGAGGACATCTAATAGCTAAACTAGATCCATTAGAATTAATTAAATCAGACTATTTAGATGAGCTCCATCCTGAGTCATTTGGTTTTAAAAAATCTGATTATCAAAAAAATATTTATTTAGGTGGTGTAATCAATAAACAAAATTCAAATATAAAAGAAATTTTAGAATTTTTAAAAAAAACTTATTGCGGACCAGTTGGATATGAATATATGCATATCTCAAATCCTACCGAGAGAAAATGGTTTAGAGATAGAATTGAAAAATCAGATGATAATTTAAGTTTTACTAAAAATGGTAAGGAAGCTATTTTAAATAAATTAATTCAAGCAGAAGGTTTTGAAAAATTTCTTCACACAAAATATGTTGGAACCAAAAGATTTGGATTAGATGGGGGAGAAAGTTTAATACCTGCTTTAGAACAAATTATTAAAATTAGTGGCAAGTCTCAAGTAAAAGAAGTTAAGATCGGTATGTCTCACAGAGGGAGATTAAATGTTTTAGCCAACGTATTGCAAAAGTCATACAAAAGAATATTTAATGAGTTTGCTGGAGAGATTGGAACCTTATCAGATGAAGGTGCGGGAGATGTGAAGTATCATTTAGGTGCCTCATCTAATAGAGAGTTTGATGGAAATTCAGTTCATGTTAGTTTAACTGATAACCCATCACACTTAGAGGCGGTTAATCCAGTTGTGCTTGGTCAAACTAGAGCAAAACAATATTTTCATAAGGATAAAGAAAGAAATAAGGTGATACCAATTATAATTCATGGTGATGCTGCTTTTGCAGGCCAAGGTGTTGTGGCTGAATGTTTTGCAATGTCTGGACTACCTGGTCATAATACAGGTGGTACGATTCACATAATAGTTAATAATCAAATAGGGTTTACGACTAGCCCAAGATTTGCTCGGTCTTCTCCATATCCTTCTGACGTAGCAAAGATGGTTGATGCTCCAATAATTCATGCAAATGGAGATGATCCAGAAGCAGTTGTTTATGCGGCTAGAATAGCATCTGAATTTAGATTGAAATTTAATAGAGACGTTGTTGTAGATTTAATTTGCTATAGAAGATTTGGTCATAATGAAGGAGATGAGCCATCATTCACTCAACCTTTGATGTATGAAAAAATTAGATCTCACCCTTCAACAATAAAAGTTTATGGAAAAAAACTTATAGATGAAAATGTTATTTCAAACGAAAGTTTAGATAATTCAATTAAGATTTTTAAAAACTTGCTTGATGATCAGTTTAAAAATGCAAAAGATTATAAGCCAAAAATTGCTTGGTTTGAAGGTACGTGGTCAGCTTATAAACCAGAAAAAGGAAAAGATAAAAGAGGAGTAACAGGAGCAGATACTAAAAAGCTTTTAGAAATTTCAGAAAAAATAAATGCTTCATCAGAGGAATTAAATTTACACAAAACGATAATCAAAATATTAAATAATAGAAAAGAAGCTGTTAAAAATGGAGTTAATATTGACTGGTCAACAGCTGAAGCATTAGCATTTGGATCTCTACTAGAAGAGGGATATCCAGTGAGATTAGTTGGGCAAGACTCTGGAAGAGGAACTTTTAGTCAAAGACATTCTGTATTAAGAAATCAAAAAGATAATAGTCGATATGTTCCTTTAAATAATATTTCAAATAATCAAAAACAATTTGAAGTAGTTGACAGTTTTTTATCTGAACTGGCTGTTTTAGGATTTGAATATGGTTATAGTTTGGTTGAACCTAACACCCTTACTCTATGGGAAGCACAGTTTGGAGATTTTGCAAATGGTGCTCAGGTTGTGATTGATCAATTTATTGCATCAGGAGAGAGAAAATGGAGAAGAGCTTCCGGATTAGTAATGTTGTTGCCCCATGGATATGAAGGTCAAGGACCAGAACATTCATCGGCTAGATTAGAAAGGTTTTTACAGCTGTGTTCTAATGACAATATGCAAGTTATGAATTGCACAACACCTGCAAATTATTTTCATGCTCTAAGAAGACAAATGCTTAGAGATTTTAGAAAACCGTTAATTATAATGACTCCAAAATCTTTACTTAGAAATAAATATTGTGTGTCAAATTTAGAAGATTTTAGTAAATCGAATTCCTTTCATCGAATACTTTGGGATCATGCAATAGACCCACAAACAAAAGGTTTTATAAAATTAAAAGAAAGTTCTGAAATTAAAAAAATAATAATGTGTTCAGGTAAAGTTTATTTTGATTTATTGGAAGCTAGAGAAAAATTAAAAAAAGATGATGTAATTTTATATAGAGTAGAGCAGCTCTACCCATTTCCTGCAAAAACTCTTGTTAAAGAGCTTAAACCATATGCAAAGAATGCTAAATTTTTCTGGTGCCAGGAAGAGCCTAAAAATATGGGCGCTTGGTTTTCAGTTAGAGATTATATCCAATGGACATTGGATACTATTAAGGCTAATAATAATGAAATTTCTTATATAGGAAGAAGCCCCGATGCATCCCCAGCAACAGGATATGCAAAAAGGCATAATTCTCAACAACAAGAAATAATTGATAAGGTTTTTGAATAATTATAGATGAGTGAAAAAATTGTAGTTCCTGTTCTTGGCGAAAGTATTACTGAGGCAACAGTTGCAAAATGGCTAAAAAATGCTGGCGATACTGTTGAAGCTGACGAGCCGATTGTAGAGCTTGAGACAGACAAAGTTAATCTTGAAGTGCCGTCTCCTGTTAAAGGTATTTTAACAGAAATAAATTCAAAAGATGGCTCTGTGGTAGAAGTTGGAGCTTTGTTAGGTTCAGTATCAGAAAGTGGATCAGCAGGGTCAGTTAAAAAAGTAGAACCTACTAAAAAAGAAGATAACGTAATTAAATTAGATCCATCTAAAAAAGAACCAAAAATGTGGGATCCTCTAGAGTCGACCTGC
>JGI24919J38490_100323_pt1 | contig 35991 bp, 11 predicted proteins | sample LinPFosmplate7_FD_38490 | JGI IMG/M metagenome (IMG submission 38490) | reverse complement strand
GAGCTCGGTACCCGGGGATCCCACGGTAGCCGAGCATGTTTATGGATGGCAACAGGTGGGATTTGATAACGAAGAAGATTGTAGAGCTAGTTGCGTTGAAGAAGGAGGATTTGTAACGATGGGGGCATCGAGTCCGCCGCCGGGCCCTCTGACTTATCAACCGGGGGAATATGTCTCTTTTGCTATGTCTCCGCCATCCGAAGGAGTGGGCTCTTGGGTAGGAATGACCAGTGGAGAATATACGGCTATGATGAATGCGGCTGCTACTGGCCCCGAAGGGGAACCGGCTCCCTCGATTCAACAAATTATGGCGGCCGGTACAGATATGGGCACTTCTTTTACTCAAGAATTTGGCGAAGAAGATGATGGTTCTGTTTTCTACCCCGTTTTTCACGCGCAGCTTGGGCGAGGTCGGCCGAATCACGGCGCGCGAGTTCTATTGCGCGGAAACCTGCCTCTGCCCAATAACCCCTGCGGGACTTTGAGATTCGTGGCGGGTAAAAGAGAGACTGATGGAATTGAGACTGTGACGGTGCTGCAGGGCAAATCCTTTACGCTTGGTGCATCGGCGATAGCCTACGGTCCAAGTGCACGGCTTATAAGTTCTGATTCCATATGGTATTCGTGGCACCATCAAAATGATCCCAAGTCGCTGAATAATCGGGCGCAAATACGCCGCCAAAGGCTGACGTTCCGCAATGAGATGAACCCATGTATACCGATAGGCAATCCGGTACGGTGCAGGGGAACGATGGCCGATGGACGAGCAAGTACCATTACTATACAAAGCGCACAGCCGCACCACGCGGGCATATGGTACGTAACCGCTGAGACGTGCGAAATCGGAGGAATGTTACTGCTCAAGAAAAAAAGCAAAGCTTTTTATGTGAATGTGATTCCGAAAAAGCCGGCGGGGGCCGACGATTGTTACCTCAACGCATTTTGGCGATACTTTAATATAACGTCACCGGTGCCGAAGGATTGCATGATTACCAAAGTTATCGCGTATGAACTCTGGCCTAGTAAAATGGGAAAAGACGATAACGACGTGAACCTTGGAGATTATTATAAGAATGGTAATCCGGTTGCTCACGACATGAAAGACCTAACTGTGCCATCTAACCTTGGAAAGTCAGTGTTCCTTAAATGGTATCATGGCATTGCGGCCATGGCGGGGCTCGGGGCGGCCGCGAACTATAAACTTTTTCGCCCGGGGCTCGAGTTTGATAATGGCATCGAAGCAAATTATGCTGACAATACCGAGTCGTATTGGCAAGCCTCGATAAACACGATGTGGAAGGTTAACTCGCTGGTGTCTACTGATTGCAAAGATGGCAAACCTTACCGTTTCCACGTCGACGGATGCCCGGAGAAAATAGTCTTTGAAATCACCACTCTTCCCTACAGGTCGTATAACTCCCCCAGCGACGATGTGGAAGACAACCGCCCCAAAATATTCCTGTATACTGAGACGCTAGCGGGCCTAAACTCATGTAATGTAAAAAGTAACAATAATGCTGGCTGCTACCGGACCTATGAAAAAGATAACTGCGGGTGTGTGGGAGTGGAAGTAGATTGGGAGTTTCCGCAATATGATCCTCGGGTTGGATATGGCGTATGGCCGTCATTTAATACACAAGTATTTGACGAAAACGATTTACCCGGCGGCGTGCGTGGATCCCCTCCCGCCCTCGATCCTGAGACCGCCTTGCCTTGGGCGCCGCCGATCGCATATGGTGATAGCTTGATTGACAACAATCCTATTGGCGCCTCGTTCAATGACGGTGTTCCGGGGAATTTCAATTACACTTCGACGATTACTGAAGATAATGATTGTTGTCAACTTACGGGTGGGGGCATCGACTATTGTGCAATGAGAGCTTGGGTCGCGAAATATAATGCGGATGGCAAGGAAGTAGAAGGTGACATTCATACAGCCGATTCATTTACTCCATCCTTCATTCCCGATCTTGCTGGAGCCTCGCTGGACGGAGGTGGCACCCAAAAATATCTTCTCCCGCTAGTTGACGTGGGACAAAATGATCAGTTTGGCAATTGTGTCGCCTCGTGGCCTAAGGCCGGGGAAGCGGGGTCCACGATTACATATTCAGGAAGAATAGAGTTTGGGTGGTCTGGTCTGACACCGACTGGCTGGGGAGGTTATTCTAGGCTTAGGAATGGCAATAAGATGCAGGACATTTCCCACGCCCTGCCGGTGGGTGGCTACGATAGAAGTAATAGAGGGCATGGATTTGCATTTCGTGATGAGCTAAATCCTGCGACGGTAAAGATTCAGAAAAACTTTGAGGTCGGAGCGGATAACTATGGCTGCACTCAAGGTCAGTCGTTCGGGCTGCAAGGCGTGAAATGCGGGGCGGGAGCCGGTCGTCCGCCCGGCGTTTGGATATATGATACTTGGTGGGATGATGGCTATTTTCCCGATCCTAACATCCCCAACGGTTGGATTGACCGCGGGGGAACATCTACGGATAACGTAACCAAATTCGAGCGGGAATTGAAGAGCGTCTATGTCAATATAAGAAATCATCCAAATAGAGAAATAATAAATTTACACGATAAGGTGCCGCCAAAGGGGTGGGTAAGCCGACATCCCTATTGCAAGGGAAAGAAATGCAAAACTAAAGGATGTGGCGAAGCTGAATCCGACTATGAGGAGCGGTGGATCCCTTGCCTTAATGAAACTTGGGTAAGGCACAAGCCCGATGGGTGCGACGGTTGTCAGGATGAAACATTTTCTGCTTATGATGTCGCAGATTGCGAGCTTGCTGAGCCGACTTACGGATGGAATTTCGGTGCGTTCGCGCCCTATATAGGTTGGCCAAATGTATCTTACGGCGGGCCCTGTGCGGGGACAAACAACCCTTGCACAAAGCCGCAAAACCAAGCCGAAGTAGATGCGTGTCTTAAAACTGTGTCTAATGTGTGTCCCCAAGCTGGCGATGAATCGTGTTCTACGAATGGTCTATCGTGGAATGGAAATGGAGCAACAATCCCGAAGGCTGGGGGTTATTGGAATTGGGGATATCCAACGAGCGCGGTTAATGGCGGAGATGTAGGAGGAATATTGCCTTCGTTTTTCACCAACCCGGCGGATACTACCAACACTCAATCGAACTCGAGCGTGGCTGGCGCTCAGGCAAAGGGCGAGGATATGGGTGGCGGTGCATTACGCACAGAGAATATCTATGCTCTCGGTTATGACGGCCCAAATTTCAATGGGGCCAACGATAATCACGCGTATGGAGGTGTTCCGGGGTGGACGAAGACCTCCGATGGCAACGTCGGCGTTTGTATCTGGCCAGTTTGTGTCGGCGGTTCGCCTGCTACTTGGGATTTTATTTTTAATCCGTATAACGATATAACGAGGGGCTATCTCGGTCAGTCTTTGGTTCAAGGGAATAATACGGCCGTCTACTCTATAAGTAACGTATGGAGATATGATAAATACTCACAAGAACTCATCCCGGGAGGTCTACAAGAACCCGTTTCGTACGACAGCCGCGGTTACCATAGAGAAATAGCCGGGAGTCCAGATACAAATATTTGGGCTCATCAAAGTGATGATTCATACCCGTTTACAATTTTAAATGGATACGTCGACACCCAACCGGGCGATGATGGTAAGTATTCTCATGCCCCGACTAAAATAGCTTGCGAGCAATGGTCCTATCGTAGTCCTGATCGTGATCCCCTATGTGAAGATCACGACACTTACTGCCCTGAAGCTATTTTAGCTTTAGGGGGTGCGCTCGGAGGTGGTGTCGCCGACGGGGCGGAATGGATGTGCGAGCCGACTTGTCGCCCCATGTGCGAACCTTTTTACGTTACTGATAGGCGAATAAAAGCAGCAGAGGAACTTGTGCAACACGCCGGCGAGACCGACCCGAGCATTGTTGGCAAAAGCAGATACTTGGACTTGATGTGGCTTTTGAAACGTGGTGATGAAGTTAACTATGTGCAAAACGTGGCGTCTGGATGGAATTCATACATGCATGGTCACTTACTGGTGGTTAGTGAAAGAATCCCATTTTTGTGGGACGCGGCGGATGGTGGCATAAACGGTTGTGGCTCGCCCGGCTACCCCTGCACTTGGCATAATTATAGGGGCGCGGCAGAAATACCTTTTTATGATACGTATATCAATGGGAAACTCGCTGACGCCTATCCCCCCACAGGATGAAAAGGTGTAATATAGGAATAGAATATGGCTGATGATAATTTAAAAAAAGCAAAACCAGTAAGGATTGACGCATCTGGTCAGGCCGGTAAATTTTTGGCGGCCGATCCGAGTAATATAGCCGTTTTCACTGATACTTTGCACGGTAATTTAAATGTAAGCGGAAATATTGTACCTTCTGTAAGTGGGCTATATGACCTAGGCACGGAGTCTTTACCTTTTAGGGATCTACATATTACGACGGGAAGTTTGAAGATCGGGGGAACCGTTATTACCGCCGCTCCAGACGGAAGTCTAAAAGTTACTACTGCAGCTGGGGTGACTCAGAATCTTGTTCCAGACACTCTAGGCGGAGATAGCGTGATATATAAATTTAATGCCAATTCCGGAACCCCTATAGGAACCCCGATTGGAAATCCAACGAGTGGTCAATTTTCTTTTTATGAGACTGGTTTATCTCAGATAACTAACATTTATGTTCATCATTCTGGCGTAGATAATAACTCTCACAGTACTTGGTTCGAGGGGTTTGATGATTCTACAAATAGCACGAAAGGCACTATCAGAATTTTAAATAGAGAAGATTCCGATATTTTTGCTGTTTGCGATATTGATGGCTCTATTCAAGACAGTGGTGCTTATTTTAATATACCTGTTTCTTTTGTTTATGCTAGTAATACCACGTCTGCTAATAAACTAGCTGATGTATTCGCTAGTGGAGATCAACTAACTCTTAATTTTTCTAGAGTCGGTAATCTAGGCGCTACTGGCCCTGCTGGTGCTGGCGGTTCTGATGGGCCTGCTGGTCCCGCTGGTTCTGCTGGTTCTGCTGGTGGTACAGGCGCTCAAGGTGAAACTGGTCCCGCTGGTTCTGCTGGTTCTGCTGGTCCTGCTGGTGGCGCTGGTCCTGCTGGCCCCGCTGGTTCTGCTGGTGGCACAGGTGCTCAAGGTGAAACTGGACCCGCTGGTGCTGCTGGTTCTGCTGGTCCTGCTGGTGGCGCTGGCCCTGCTGGCCCCGCTGGTGCTGCTGGTTCTGTTGGTCCTAGTGGTGCAACAGGAGCTGCTGGTTCCGCTGGTTCTGCTGGGCCCGCTGGTTCTGCTGGACCCGCTGGTTCTGCTGGTCCCGCTGGTCCCGCTGGTTCTGCTGGCCCTAGTGGCGCAACAGGAGCTGCTGGTTCCGCTGGTTCTGCTGGCGGTACGGGCTCTCAAGGAGAAACCGGTCCCGCTGGTTCTGCTGGTTCTGCTGGAGCCGCTGGCCCTAGTGGAGCAACGGGGGCTACTGGTCCCGCTGGTTCTGGTGGTCCGGCTGGTCCTGCTGGGCCTTCTGGTGGTCCGGCTGGTCCTGCTGGGCCCACTGGCCCGGCTGGTACGGCGGCAGCGGCAGGAATAGACGGACAAATTCAATACAATGATGGTGGCTCGTCAATGGGGGGAGCTTCACAATTGTACTATAATGATTCGACGCACAGGCTTGGAATTGGTGCCGCCGCGCCCAGTTGGAAATTATATGTTTCTGGAGATACTTATATAAAAGATCGACTTTTTGTTGCTACCCCCTCTGGAGCGACACGCACGGGAAATTATGTTCGCTGGAACAGCTCTACTAAAGAATTTGAATATACTACTGCTGCTGTGTTAGGGCCTACCGGTCCCGCTGGTTCTGCTGGCGGTACTGGGCCTGCTGGTCCCGCTGGCGGTACTGGGCCTGCTGGCGGTACTGGGCCTGCTGGTCCCGCTGGTTCTGCTGGTCCTAGTGGTGCAACAGGAGCTACTGGCCCCGGTGGTTCTGCTGGTGGTACTGGGCCTACTGGCCCTGCTGGTTCTGCTGGCAGTGCTGGGCCTGCTGGTTCTGCTGGTCCTAGTGGTGCAACAGGGGCTACTGGCCCCGGTGGTTCTGCTGGTGGTACTGGGCCTACTGGCCCCGCTGGTTCTGCTGGCAGTGCTGGGCCTGCTGGTTCTGCTGGTCCTAGTGGTGCAACAGGAGCTACTGGCCCCGGCGGTTCTACTGGTCCCGCTGGTTCTGCTGGTGGCACTGGACCCACTGGTCCTGCCGGTTCTGCTGGCAGTACTGGGCCTGCTGGCGCAACTGGCGCTACTGGTCCTGCTGGTCCCGCTGGCCCTAGCGGCGCAGTGGGCGATGACGGCGAACAAGGTTCTCAGGGGGCTGATGGAGATGCTGGCGGCGATGGCGCTACTGGTCCCGCTGGTCCCGCTGGTTCTGCTGGCCCTAGTGGCGCAACAGGCGCTACTGGCCCCGGCGGTTCTACTGGTCCCGCTGGTTCTGCTGGTGGCACTGGGCCTACTGGTCCTGCTGGTGGCGCTGGTCCTGCTGGTTCTGCTGGTGCAACTGGCGCTACTGGTCCTGCTGGTGGAGCTGGACCCGCTGGCGGCACTGGGCCTACTGGCCCCGGTGGTTCTACTGGCGGCACTGGACCCACTGGTCCTGCTGGTGCAGCTGGTCCTACTGGTCCTGCTGGCGGCGGCGGTGGATCTTGTGGTATTATTGGCACGGGTATAAAAAGGTATACGACGATTGAAAACCCAATAATTGTTTCCGCTTCAGATTGTAATTTTCTTTATCTCGCTTCGCAGGTCTCGAGCAGCCCCTCCGTGGAATTTATATTGCCTACGGCCAGTGGTGCGGGGGCTGGCCGACAGTTCATGTTCGTCGGTGAACATCTAAATTATGAATATATAACCGTCTATGCCACTGGCGCCAATGACACTATACATGGTGCTGGCGGCGTAGGTACCTACGCTTCATCAATGAATGAGAACCACGCTGCATCCTTCACGTCTGATGGAAATACTGGTTGGTGGATGGCTGGTCCTAACTGGCAAGTGTCCGCTTAGGTTAATCAAATGAAAATATTTTTTACAATTGAAAACTAATTTAACTAGTTTAAAAAAAATTGGCTTTCCCATATTAGAAAAATTCAACTCTAGATGTTGGATAGCGGGAGGAGCTATAACGGACTATTTTCTTGATAGATCTGTTGATAATATAGATATATTCTTTCCAAATGAAAGCGCGCGCAAAGGAGCCATTAATAAGCTCGAGTCGATGGGGGCGAAAAAACTTGACTCTCTCCCCTCTGAAGAAAAGTTCAAACTCAAAGACAAGTCTTATAGTCTCGCGTGTATTGGAAGAACCCCTGAAGAAACTATTTCTCAGTTCGATTATACTGTATGCTGTGTTGCCGTGGATCAAAGTGGAAACTTCTATTGTCATGAAAGATATTTCGACCACTTGGACTGCAAGAAAATCCACTACTTGGGCAACTATCCAAACATGAATTTTAAGAACAAGTCTAAAAGGCTACGGAAATATTTGGAAAAGGGATATTCTATAGATAAAGAGCATTTAACTTATTGGCTAGAGAGGCTAATTAAAGACCAAAACAGATTAAGAAACAAAAAGTCAGTAAGCATAACTGAATTCAAAATAATTAAAACAAAAATTAATAAACTCCCATAGACTTAAACCTATAGTGTAAATATAAATATATGAAAATAGTTGACATAGCAGACGAAATTTTTAGAGAGTTAGGGGAGCCAGATGACCTAACCATTCCGGCGATTACCTACTGGGTTAGATCAAACGTAGGCGCGCTTAACAATTATCTTAATAAAACTTTTGAGGTAAAAGAAGACACCTTAGAACTCATCGACAGCTATAAACACGAGATAGGGCCAAATGAATCAGTGGTGTTTAAAAAGATGTATTCCGTACATTACTATGACGTTAAAATAAGAAGAAATCTTGGCGTCGTAGAAAAGGAAACGATTATTGCTGTGTCTGACGAAGGGACGAGTGTCACCAAAATAAATAAAAATCAAGTAACGCTCGCTCTCACATCTTTAAAGCGGGCGGAAGAAACGGAATTACACCAACTTATAACCGCTTACAAAACGGACAAGTCGGCACCGAGGCAGGTGGCCGGAGACGACACGGAAAAAGGTAGCTACAGTAGCACAAACAACAATTCAGAATTTAATAGACTTAATTAAAAATGGCCAGCCTAATCACCAACGAAGAAGCAGCTGCTCTTACGGGTATATTCAATGATATTTTTGACACCTTTAAGAGGGAGATTGTCGTGTGGAAAGAACCGATAAAAACGGTCGCCACAATTAATGAGAGTTATCTTTATGGATATGGTGACCCTTCTAATTTAATCAACTACACAAATTCGCCCGTATCCGGGGTCTACAACGCTGTTATAAAGTATACTGATGAAATGGAATCAACCTATGACTCAAATGTAACTTCTTATTTGCCCGAGGGCGAGGCAAGAATTAAGGTTCAGACGGAAACCAAGAATTTTATAGAAAAAGGGAAAACGGAAAGGATAGACTTCGATGGGAAGTCTTTTAACGTAACTTCAGAGGTAACTCCTAAAATGTTTTTAAAGAATGAGTTCTGGGTTTATCATCTTCAGGAGATAAAGTAATGGCTAAAAGAGGGATCAGCATAAAAACTATTGTTAGAAAAGTCGGAGACTCTAAAAAGCTACGAAAGGCAATGGACGTCGTCGCAAGAAGTCGGACGGAGATGATAAAAAATAAAATGATTCAAGAGTTTGTTAATCATCCGATTTCACAAGAAATTGCAGCCGGAGCTGGCGCCGATAATAGCAGCGGGACTTTAACGGGTGGCTATGGCAACTTATTTACCTTTATAGGTTTTCCTGAAGGAAGAAGACCAATAGAAGATATAGCTGATTTAATGAGAAGGAACACTTACCTTCTAGGAGGAAGAAGCAGACGTATCCGCTCAAGAAATCCCAATATGGTTTCTAGAGGATATGACATTCATTATCTAGATGAGATGGAAATCAATACTTTCGGTGAAGCGAAAATGCCGTGGGAAAGCGGCAGCTGGATAAGAGGAATAGAAGAGGGGCTTTCCGGCTTTAGTTCATACATGTATAAAAGTTTTGGAGGGGGAAGATCGAAAAGGGCTCTACAAGCCAAAAGCGGGGGGAGATCTGGCGGGCAACCCCAACAGGTTAGGGTGGGCTCTTTTTCTCCTATCGGTAAATACGTTTCACAAATAATACAAAATTTTAGAAAAAACGCCAGATCGGCAGTTGGCGGCCATTACAAGGTTGGATAAATGAAAGTTCAATTCGAAAATAAAATAATGAGTAGCATGCTTCTTTATGTGGATCATAAAGTGATGCGTGCGGGCGAAGCTTATACAAATCATACTGGCTATTTGTATCATACTGAGCCAGAGTTTCTATATAGAGATGGCTCAACTAATTTTTATGTTTATGCCGCTCCCCACAAACAGCTAGTTAGCGACGTTTCAATTACTGGCGCAAGTATAGCAAGTGGAATATATCTTGATGGAGTACATTGGGGGCCGGGTACAACCGGACCGCAACTGTATTCTATAAATCATATGCAAGGGCAGTATTATATGAGGCAGGACGTGTCTCAAACGACGTCTACGCAAAGACTATCTGGGGTTTACGCTGTAAAGGATTTCAACGTCTATTTAACTAGCATGCCTGAAGAAAAGCTATTGTTTGAGACTAAAATACACCTTAGGCCTAGAGTCACTAACCCAACCACGGGTCTGGATAGTCATTCTCAAACTTATCCAGCGATTTTTTTGAAAAATATGGGGGGATTTAATGAGGAATTTGCTTTCGGCGGGTTAGACACCACGGTTACAAACGTGCGTGCGATAATTTTAGCTGATAGCGCATTTCATTTAGACGCAGCCTGCGGCATTTTGAAAGACTGCGTTAGGGATTCTGTCCCACTGATGGATTCGAGCGATCTGTCGTTTGATGCGCTTGGGGGCTCTGCTTCCGGATACAATTACACAGGGGTAGCGGCAGGGAAAATGTCTACTAATCAATATCTGAATATAAACGATGTGAATATATCTAGGAATGTGACGAGAGGATACTCGGAGACGGTAAACCCTGAAATTCATGCTGGATTTGTAGACTTTAGACTAGAATATGTGAGGCATCCGCGGCAAGCGGTAGGCAGCATGGGCAATGTCACTGGGGCTCCAAACCCGGGATATTAAAGTTATCATTTTTTAATTTTCTCGTGTAATAACATGTGGCGGGGTTAACCTAAAAAATCGTTTCCCAAGAGGTCAGCAACGCTGTAATTATAATTATAATCATTTAACAAATTAAAGGAAAAAATTTATGTCAAGAAAAAGAGTTATTTATCAATCAGAGGCTCTGTTTGTAGGTTCCACAGGAACTAGCTCCAACACAGCCGTCCAGATTCACCGCGTACAAAGCGCGAACTACAGTTTTGATGTTGCTCGTACCGATATTAACCAATTCGGTCAGTTAGCAAGAATCGATTCATTAATCATCGAACAGCCCACCGTGGCTCTCGACTTTACCTACTATCCCAATAGTGGCTCAGAAGAGAACCTTATGGGATTCAAAGTCGGTGGCAACGGCACTAATAATGCGCAAATGGTTGCCTATATGCTTGATGGTACAAAAGACGTTTACAACTACTACATCGTAACTTCTACCGAAGGTATCGATACAAATCTAGACGCAGACAGTTCTGATGCCTCATCGGTTATCGGCCTTGGTAACATGAGCATCACTTCTTACTCAACTGATGGAGCCGTGGGCGATTTCGTTTCCACGACCATTAATGCTGAGGGACTGAACATGGTTATCGATTCGTCTGGAATGACTGCTGTATCCGACAATCTAGTTCCATCAAATCCCGCGGTCACCGTGGATGATGGTAATAGTGTCGGGGGCACGGTGCTTATCCCGCCGGCTGCTGGTAACGTCCATGATACCGCGTCAAATCCAATTGACAATATCATTAGCGCGCTACAACCGAAAGATGTTTCTGTAGGCCTTACGGCGCTTGGTGGTGCAACCATCGGTATCGATGCAACCGACTTGAAACTGCAAAGTTTCTCACTCGGTGTCGATCTCGGCAGAACCCCGCTCGAAAAACTGGGAAGTAGATTCGCTTTCTCTAGGGAAATTGATTTCCCTGTGACGGCCACACTAGACTTCTCTGCTAACTTGGGCGACATGGGTGCCAATTCGGATGTAGGCAATTCGTCCTTGGAATCTATCGTTGAAGACGATTCAGCAGATTACGATATCGCGGTTTGCGTAAAACCAACCGTTGGACACGGTTTGCACTGGGTGCTTATGGGTGCTAAATTGGACTCACAGTCCTTTAGCTCGAGTATCGGCGACAACAAGTCGGTTGATATGTCGTTCAGCACGCAGATTGGTGGCCCGGCGGATACCGATCACGGCCTTTCGATCGCAGTACAAACTGCGGCTTGCAGCCTGTAACTGTTAATTAATTAAACACATCCCTCGGATTAATTTCCGGGGGATTTTTTTTATTTTGGGTGTAACTCCTAATAGGAAAAAGGATTATAATGAAAAGGAAATTTGGCGACATCGATCTAAAGGAATACGTTCTATTCCACATTCAAAGAAATATAACAAACTTATATAAACGTTATATTGTAATTACAGAAGACCTTCGCGGAGAGCATAAGACTATGCTCGCTAAAGTCGCAAAAGAAAATACTTCAGAATTTGTAGAAAATATAGATTATTTTGATGATAGGAAGTATACTTACATAAGGAAAAAAATACTCGACGCGGGAAACGAAGTTTGTCGGGATTTAGAAAGGCATTTTGAGCTGCTAGAATTAGAACTTGACTCTGAGGAAATAGGCAACTTAAAAAAATTCAAATTATCGGAGGTCGCACGATATACTAAGAGCATGAGACTAGAGGGCGACCTACACGGGAAACAAAAAATTAAAGGAAAATTAATATGAGTAAAAAATGGTTATATCACTTTGAAGTGACCAAAGAGGTCCACGAAAAAGAAGAAATAACAACTAAAAACGACAAAGGCGAAGAAGTTGTTACAAAAAAGGAAAGTACAAAAAAAGTCCCAGTGACTTTTGCGATACAGAAGCCCACTCGAAGAATGTATGAAGACGGCGAGCTATTTTTCGCGGTCAAGCTTTCCGAGGGAATTAAGGCTGGCTTATTGACCAAGCCCCTTCTCGCGAAAAGATACAAAGATGATGGTGGGCCCTTAAGCGATGACGAAAAAGAAAGATATGCGGAGCTATTTTATGAAATGGCGTCGAAGCAAGACGACATCGAAAAACTCAGATTAAATTTAGAAAAAAAAGACGAGAAGACTAGGAATAAAGCGGCCCAAGAGCTTATGACGGACATTATGACTCTCAGAGAGGAGCTTCAAGAATATGAGCTAGCGCAGTCTAGTCTGTTTGATCAAACCGCAGAAAACAGAGCTAAGAATCAAACCATTATGTGGTGGGTTTTAAATTTGGCTTATGAGAAAAACGGTGAAACAAGATATAATGCAGTATTTGGAGATGGAGATCATGATTCAAAACTGGATAAGTACGACGAAATTGAAGAAGGCAGTGATCCGTTTTGGACTGAGGCTACAAAGAAGTTTGCATACTTTATAACCTTTTGGTATCTGAATGGAATCTCTGACGAAAAAGATTTCGAAGAGGTGGAAAAAATCTATAAAAACGAGATGGGTTATTTCGACGAAAATGAAGAGGCGGAAGAGGGAGCTAAAGATTCTGATGAGGCAGATGAGCCGGAAGCGGAAAAGGAAGAGTCCAAGGCTGAAGAGGAGAAGGAAGAGCCCAAGGCTGAAGAGGAGAAGGAAGAGCCCGAGGCTGAAGAGAAGAAGGAAGAGCCCGAGGCTGAAGAGAAGAAGGAAGAGCCCAAGGCTGAAGAGAAGAAGGAAGAGCCCAAGGCTGAAGAGAAGAAGGAAGAGCCCAAGGCTGAAAAAAAGAAGGCAAAGAAAAACGCCCCTAAAGAAGAAGCCAAACCCGTTGCAAGCGCTGACTGACGACGTTGAACAGAAATGAACAACAAAAATATAGAAAACTGTATAGAGACATCCTGAGAGGTTATTCAGGGTTCAACTTCAGTGATAAAGAAATATATATAAAGCATCTTACTGAATGTGATTTGGGCGATGTCGAGGCGGACGAAGAAGAGATGTACGCAGAAGCCGAAGGGCGAGGTGTACTAACCGAAAAAGAAAAACTCAAACTTCTAGAAAGAGATAAACTCTGGAGCACTACAGAGGAAGCGAGGATTCAAGCCCTTAAACAGGAAATAACCAATTTAGATGCAAGCTGTAAAAAGCTAATTCTCAAAAATCAAATAAAATTTGCACAAAAAAATATAGCAAAGAGACAAGAAGTCGTAGACGAGCTTGAAAGAGAGAGGGGAGACCTGCTGGGATTTACCGTCGAGACTTATGTAGAAAAAAAAATAACTTCAATATATCTAAAATATTCTCTATATTCTGATCAGGATCTAAAAGAAAAGTTCTTTACTGAGGAGCTGTTTGACGAAATATCTGATGATGAAATGTCAGCCTTAGCAATGGAAAATAATATCGTCATGCACGCTTTAACTAGTGGCGAGCTTAAAAAGCTAGCGGTATGTTCCTTTTTCATAAATGGTATTTCGCTGTGTAGCAAAAATACTCAAATTTTTTATGGAAAACCCATCACGGAATTGACCAACTATCAAATAGACTTATTTTCTAGAGGGCTAAGATATCTCAGCGTGCTCGAAGAAGGTAAAACTCCTCCAAGTGACCTCTATGCAGATCATAAACTTCTTGCTGAATGGTACGATGCGATGCTTGAAGCCAAAAGGATGGGTTTAAATGAAAAGGGCCCACGAAGCCGAAGAGAAAATGAAGGAGGCACAGTAATGGGCGCGACCAAGGAAGAACTAGAAAACTTTATGGGGCAATCTCGAGATGGCGAAGAGGTCGTAGATTTGGCTAAAGAAATCAAGAAGCGCGGTGGCAGACAGTTAAGTATGAAAGACGTAATAGAGATACACGGCGGTGGAAAAAAGAAAGATATGTTATTTTAAATAAATTAATCTAAGGTCCTCCCCATAGTGTAAATATAGTTACCAACTCATGTATAGGTAAAGGGAATGGCAAGAGACGTAACACTCGGTATTCATGGTGATTTAAGACCACTCATCAAGGATATCGATAAACTAACCAAGAAGAAGTATACCCTTGATTTTCGTACTAAAGGCGACATGGCTCGTCCTTTGGGGAATATAAGCGGGCAGCTCGGAGAATTTGAAAAGTCGCTGGAGGCGTCTAATGCCCGCGTGCTTGCGTTTAGTGCTTCTGCTGGCGCTTTATACGCGTTTCAAAGAGGGGTAGAAGCTATATTTTCCTCAGCAGTTGATTTAGAAAAGCAGCTCGCCGACATTAATGTCATTCTAAATATAAGTTCAAAGAACTTAAACAAATTCGGTAACGACCTCTATTTCGTAGCAAAAAATACAGCGCAAGGTTTTACAGCCGTTGCCACTGCCGCAACAGAATTAGCCCGCCAAGGTCTTAGCGTAGAAGAAACACTAAAAAGAACTACCGACGCTCTTATACTAACTAGGCTTTCGGGAATGGATACCGTAGCTTCCGTTGAAGCTCTTACGGCGGCATTAAACTCTTTTTCTAGAGCAGCCATGGACTCTAGCGTGTTCGTTAGTAAATTAGCTGCTGTTGATGCGGCGTTTGCTGTTAGTTCTGCTGACCTAGCAGAAGCTGTTAAGCGGGTTGGTAGTAGCGCTCAAGAAGCGGGACTTAATATTGATGAGTTGATTGCTAGTGTCACAGCGGCACAACAGATTACTGCTCGTGGCGGCGCAGTTATTGGTAACTCGTTTAAGACTATTTTCACTAGAATACAACGTCCTAGAGTTTTAAAACAGCTCGAAGAACTAGGTATTCGCACCACAGACTTAGCTGGTAAGGTTAGACCGGCTATGCAAGTTTTGCAAGACTTAGCAAGCACTTATGATGTTTTAACAGACGCGCAAAAAGCCCAAATAACGCAACTAGTTGGTGGCGTTTTTCAGGTCAACGTTCTTAAAGCTTCCTTAAGAGACTTGGGTAAAGAATTTTCTTTGTATAAGAACGCTTTAGATATTTCTTCTAACGCCACAGATGAAGCCACAAGAAGAAACGAAGAACTAAACAAAACCGTATCTGCTACATTAAATAAAACTATTGTAAATTTACAAAAAACTGCGGCTGCAATGGGCGAGCTTAGTTTCGGCCCAGTAACAAGAAGTGTATCGGGCTTTGTGAATAAAATGCTTGAAAGCGTTTCTATTAAAGACGGAGAAGGTATAGGCGAAAAGCTAGGCGAAGGAATGATGAAGGGCCTTGGGGTGTTTCTCAAAGGCGGCGGCTTGGCGATAGCTGCAGTTACTTTGGTTAAGGTATTTAGTAGAATGACCACTCAGATATCTGACGCATTTAAAACTCTTACAGGAATGGGCGCCAAATCAAAAGATAGGCTATTGCTGGAAAAACAAATTACAAATCAACTTGCAGAAAATCCATATCTTATAGAAAAAATTAAGAAGGGAGAACTATCAATTGTCCAAGTTCATAAGTCCCTTTTAAATCAAATAGAATTAGAAAATAAAGCCATGCTTCTTCAAAAGCGGATAGCTGAACAGATAGCTTCCGCTCTTCTTAAGAAAGGGGTAAAAGTTGGCGATACTCTTGGAGAGCTAATTCCGCCCGGGGGCGAAGCTCTTATTCCAGACGTACCGGGGATGGCTTCCAGAAAAGGGGGTCATGTACCTAGAAAATCTAAAGGCCATATTCCCAATTACAGCGTGCGAGGCGACCGAAAAAGACAGAAGATGGCAAAAGTTCAAGAGCTTAGAGAAGCGTCTTACGCCAAGTCAAGTACCCGCGCAGTAATGGACAGAATGCCGGGATTAGGCGCGTATGTCAGGAACACGGCAGAAGAAAAAATTTCGGGCAAAGTCACGGGACACAAGCAAGACTGGATTAACCCCCCTAGACAAAGCATAGAAGGCAGGCAGCACAGAAAGTCAGCTATTAGACAAACCGGCATTGATCCTTACGCTTTAAAAAAAGGCATGGTTCCCAATTTCGCAAAGATTATCGATTGGGATAAAATACATGCAAAACAATATGCGGCAATGATGAACCACGCTCTTTCGGGCGGTCATCAGGGTCCGATACTCAATGTCATTGGTCCGGGAGGTAGTGGAAAAAATTATTTTGCTGAAAATATGGTTTCTAGGCGAAGAACAAAAGCAGGCAAACCGTTAAAAGAAAAAGCGAAAGGTTATCTTCACAGGGTAAAAGAAGCAGCAGGAGCCGTAGTGGGCGAGATTCCTCTTGTAGGACAGCATTTAGAGAAAGGCATGAGGGGCCATCATGATCACAAGAAGAAGGGCGGCAGCTATGCATTTAGCCCTCAAGATGTAGCTACTAACGAGGCGATGATTTTTTTACACTCCACCCCGGGCCCGATTAAGGGGGCAAGAAGAGGATTGTTTACGTCGCCACGCACACAAAGCAATTACCTTATTGCGCGCAGCAAAGAAGAAGTAGAAAAGCTACGAGACAAGCGCGCAAGGACGGGTATGGGCGCAATGGGAAGAAAAAATCTCAACGTCGGCACTAGAGATTATAAGCCACTCGAAGAAGCGCTAAAGTCAATACGCGTTCCAATTACTAGAATCGGTGGAGTGGGTCCGGGGATTGGCCATGGAAAGGGCCATGTACCTAATTTTTTAAAAACGGGACAGCCATGGCCTAAGGATATAACTACTAGCGGAAAGGGACCGACGCTAGGATCGGAAACGCTAGGCCCGGGCGGAAGAAAAACTTGGGGGCATGGTTTTTTTGATTTTTCGTTAAGCGGTAGACCAGTTTCTGCAAAAACAAAGGTAGGCAGATGGGAAGGAGACATAGTCAAAGACTATGAACAGCAGAGTAAGTGGGCGTTACAAACTTCTAACTTGTATGGTGACGTAGGCATTGGCAAGAAGCTAAAGTCTATGGGCTATAAAAGTCCTAAAAGAGATCTTACTAAAATGTTGGCTGAAGGTTACATGGCTATAAGAAATCGCACGATGGGTAAATATAGTGGAATTTTTTCAGACACAACGGTTTCACCATTTGGCGCTAAGGTCAAAGGGGATTTAGCTTCATTGTTTCCGGGGAGATTTATGAATGTGCAGTCAATGGTTAATCCCCCGGTGGGGACACCTCGTAGTGTGTTGCGCGGAGAGGGGGCGATTCCTAATTTCCTGCAGTATCAGATGGGACAAAAGATTCCTAAGGGGCGGGGTGCTGGTGGAAGACATGTGGCGGTAAGAGACAAAAACATGAACGTTTATTGGGATCCTAAAGCCGCCTTTCACTCTCAAGTAGTAGAAAAAGATAACCTAGAGGGTAAAACCATGGATGGTGGCTGGCTCTTTCCAAGCGGAAATTACGAAAAAATTCCGGGGCATGACGGATCTGGATTACAAGCACAGGGTTTTGTTCCTAACTTCAAAGACTTTGAAAAAATAAAAACATTATCTGCGACTGCTACTTGGGGAGAACTCGGAAACATTTTCCCGAGCATTAAACAAAATAAAATGTCAGTTGCCTCAGGCGGAAAACAAAAAGTAAGACCGCTAGAGGCGGCAGATTTAAACGATAAATTCGCAGCGAAAATTTCCCTTTGGGAACATGGGAAAACTCATGCTCAATTAAAAAATTCAGGAATTGGAGCAGGGTCTTTTGAAAACCTATTAAACAAAGACTTAGGAGGAAAGACTAGTGAGGGTATAAGTAGCGGGTACCCCGTCGATGGTATTGTTAGTCGTTCATTAGCTAATGAAGCTAAATTCTTCCCGCGGATTTCAAGCGGTAAAATGAGAACCAGCGAATACTACCTTGGTAAAATGGCAAGGCATGCTTACGGTTCTGGAGTATTCCCTCCAAACCCAAAAAAAGATGGTAAAGCCACCTCAAGGTCTCTTGGCGAGCTTAGGGTAGGGTTACCAAGGGGTCGGGCATACGAACGTGAGCCCGGTACTTTTGCCCCAAATGCGGATTTGATTAAGTACGGTGGTTATGTTCCCAACTTCAAAGAATTATTTTCTCGCGTTGGATCGATGCAAATGTATGAAAATGTAGAAGATTCATTTTTGCCAAAGATGCCGATAATGGGAACAACTCCGGGCGGTGGCCACGGTCAAGTCGGATCGAAAAGACCATCCGGCGTCATGCTCGATTACTTTAATATACCAAATAAAAAATGGCATGGACGCAAGCGCCTATATACGGATGATATCGCTGACACTGAGCAACATTATCCGTGGGCGATAAAAAATATTGGAGCGGCTCGCGGCCAAGGCTGGGCCGACAGGAAAGGCGCGTCATGGGATTTGCATACCAACTCCTTATCTTTGATGAGTAGTGTCGCTACGCCAATTTCATCCGCCACGAAAGCCGACTTTATGGAGACGTGGTTCGAAAAATCGACTCACCGCGTGGGTGAGATGCCGGCACGTAAAGAAAGCCAAAAGAGAGGTAGACATGGGGGGCAAGGGGACAAGCCGAAAACAGGCGCTCACAGAAAAGCCTCAAAAGGTTCAACCACCGATGCAGGGCGCGCTGGACTAAGGCGGCCATACAGTCAGGCTGGGGTTGAGAACCTAATGAAGCTTAGGGGAGAAGATCCGTCATATCTAAAACCCGGCGGCATGTATTTTCGAGGACCAAAAAAAGACGGTCATGTTCCAAGCTTTTATGACGAGACCGCTGGTCATGATCCCGACCACGGTAGACAAATGATGCTCAATATATTCAAGGACAAAAAGTCGTTCAAAGGGGGCAGGGGAAATGTTTTAGCTAGTTATCGTGGAACTTCTATGCAGCTTCATAAAAAGGTAGATAGCACGAGTAAAGATTATTTAAAGCAACATAAAGGTAAAGCGTGGCAAATTGTAGATGGTCCGACCTTGACCCACTCAAGTCCAAATCCACCGCCGGGTATAGTTTTTGATGGAATGATTCCGAATTTTAGAAAAGCGGTAAGTATTGGCACTAACCAAGGTGGATTAGTTGGAGCAGTATCTGATCCAAACGATTGGAGCGTGAGAGAAGAGAATCTTTATAAGTTGTATAGTAAACATCCAAAATCGCCATTGCCCACCCTAGCTTACTATAAAAAGAATACGAAAGATGTTAGCATCGGTGATGAGGCTTCGCTAGCGGCGTTTGCCAGAATGGGAAACGTTATAAAGACCGATCCAGAATCATCGCAACGAGCTTTAGCCGGAGCAGTTTATAGTGAAAGTGCAAATGCAGCGTTCATGAGAAAAAATATAAGCCGCTGGCTTGGCGTAAATACGGCGGGGGGAGCTTCTGAACCTGTGCCTAGTAATATGGTAAACTGGTGGCTTCATACCAATAAAGGGTATAACGCTTGGAAAGAAGTAATGCCTTCGCACGATGGAATGGGCGGCTTCCCAACGGGCTCACCAGCGGGAAAATTGGTTAAAGCTGGTGTAGATAGGAAAGCAGGAGGAGGTGACACTTATAGAGGGCACGCTTTTGAAGATACCCTAGAAGAGGTATTGAGAGATCAAGGCGTTAATACTTCTGGCGCGCAAGGCGCAATGGATTTTAGAAATCTAAATAAAGTAAATAAGACCTTTGCCAGCGCGATAGGCTTGAGACCGTATGGGGAAGTGCATCATGGGGACGCTCACATTGGTTCTGGGCATGATGTACCCCACATGTTGGGCAAAATTATTCGAGACTTAACTAGCGATGGTGGTAAAGTACCTTATGAAGACTGGCAGAAAATGGTTGAAGTCGGTAAAGGCGGAGCTACGCTAAAGGCGACTTTAGGAACAAAAAAAGATGCTCAAGAAGCTGGTTCAGCAGCCCTTAAGATACACAATAGATTTGTAGGGGAAAAAGTAAAAGTAAAAAAAGGAGATGAAATTTCAGCACAGGGGCAAGCAATTCATGATCCTAATAAGGATGCCGGTGGAAGAAATATAACAAATGAGCAGGGCAGAAATATAAAATCAAGCGTTCAATCGCTTCACGATGATCCGACCCGCAAGCAGCCAAACGAATGGCTGCCCGTACAAACCGCCGGATATGCGGATTTAGGAAAATGGCTCGACACGAAAGGTGGAGGCATGGGGGATTATATCGAAGCGTTCGACATGAATAAGGTTCGTGGTAATGTTGGTTATACCGATATGACCCAATCTGTCGCAACAGACAACAGACGATTCGAGTCAACAGCTGCTGGCGTGTTAAGACAAACCCCCTCTAAATTTGCCAACCTAAGAAAAATGATAGAGAGGGGGGTGATAAGCGGCAATACTCCTATTTCGGGAGACTACAAAAAGGACCAAATCGATTTAATTGGGGGGCTATCAGGATTATCAGAATTTGCTGGCCAAAGTGTTTTAGATATTTTACAAGGAAGTAAAGACGAAAGAATTAACCTGAGATACGCGAAAGATGGAGGCGGAAAACACCGTGACGCAGCTGCAGCCGCAGCGTCGAGAGGAAAATTTTCAAAAGGTTTTATTCCGAGCTTCATACCTGAAGACGCGGACGCAAAGACCTTGCTTAATCAATTCGTTGATATAAAACAGGGAATGAATAGAGGGGAGAAGGGCGTCGTTAAGAAAGTCATGGCAGACGGACGCACTCTTGAAGTTTTGCTTGATCCATCAAAAAAATATCCCAAGAAGAAATACCCCAAAGGTCAGACAATTTTTGCAGATAAAACTCTTATCGGAGAACGTCTTGAACAAGAAAGATCAGGCCTTCAACAAGAACGATGGGAGACGGGGCAACGCCGTGCCGACCAATTCGGCCGATTTAGCGAAGGCTTTATTCCAAACTTTGCCAACCCGCTGAGAGATGCAATAAGCAGGGAAGCGGGGGCAGGAATTTCTAAGAGTAGAATTCGCGTCGAACAAAGCTCTAAATTGGTGGGTCCACAAAATCCAATGGGTCTTGCCGTAACTAATACTCGCGACGAGCCGATGGGAGTTGAACAAGGCATTAGGCGCGCGCAAGGAATGGGCGTGGATCCTAAGACGCATGGTATTATGGCTAGAAGCGGAAATATTCCCAACTTTGCTAGAGCAATAAAAGGTAAGGCTCACAAAAAAGTATTAAGAGAGCTCGAAGTTGCATTACCAAAGGGTGCGGGAGAAATTGCTGAATTATATAATCAGATGGCCGCGCACCTTAGGGAGGGTAATGAACAAGGCGCGAAAAAATTATCTCAAGATATAATAGCTATGGCTCAAGATTCAGGGGTAGCTGCTGATGTATTAGGGAGGGTAAAGAAACATAATACGAGCTTATTCAAGCATTCAAAAGATGCAGAGGTGGCCTCTGCTAGAAGAGCTGACGCAGAGGAAGTCGCTGCAACCGCGGCTGAGAAAGAGAAAGGAGGCCTTTGGGGAAAGATTTCGAAGAAGGCGGACGACTATGCTGGGAAGGTAGAAAGCAACGCCTTAACTCTTTCTTTCGTTATACCTCAAGTAACTGAGTCTTTCGCTGCCATGGGACTAGGGGTAAGTGAAAAAGGAAATGAATTAGTAAGTGGGCTTGGTTCAGCTGTAAGTTCTGCCACTGGTCTTTCAGGCGCATTGTCATCCCTTGGGGTGGGGGCGGTGGGCAGCTTGGCTGTCGGTGGACTTCTTGGCATAGGTAGCATGTTGGGCAGTTGGGAAAAAGCAATGCACGGCGTTTCCAAACGCATGGTTGTTGAAGCAGAAAAAGCAAAAGAAGGTTTTACTAAATTGTCAAATTCTTTACAGCAATATGCCAGTACATTCGACGAGCTAGGAAAAGCATCAGAGTCATTAGAAACGGATCCGAAAGTATTAGTAAGACTACAAAGAAAATTAAATAAATTAATGATAGATATTCCTTCTGAATTTAGAGCTCAAGTATTAGGTATCACTGATCCCAAAGAGCTTCAGGAGCGTATAGCTGAAGTTATAGAAAATCAAACAATAATTAACGTTCAGGCAGAGATAACAGGTAATATCGCCAAAGCTTTTGATGAGGCGCTAGGCGTATTAAGTTTCTTCGGGGGAGGGCAACGAAAAAAACCGGGAGGAGTCTTTAGAGAGGAAGCGGGAGCCAAGCTTCTTACAAGAGTTATTGATGATCTTCGAAAAGGTATAAAATTTGAAAAGTTTTCCAAGGCGGTTGGTGAAGCTGGTTATGCAGCTAGAATACTGGCAATGGACTCTGGGGCCTTGGCTGCCGAATTCAAAAATGCCTATGGAGCAAGTGAGAACTTGGCAGTCATAATAAACAAATTAAATAAAAATGAATTTGCTACATTTAGAGCTGAGCTTATGAATTCTGCAAACGCAGCTAGATTTGCAGCTACACAATTAGAAGAACTCCAAGTAGGGCGTGCTGAGTCAATGGAGGAAACCGGCGTGCGCGATATGCAAAGACTAGTAGAAGTTTCTAAACAAATGTTGGAGTTAGAAAAACAGACGCTAAAGGCTATCGGTGGTGGTGTAGCGGGGTTCCAAGATACCAAGAATTTAGATGATACACTAAAAAAGTTTAGGGAGGGTCTAGCGACACAAGCTTTTACCGAGCCTCGTGGCATTCAAAATATAGTTCGCGGTAGACAGGGCGCGGCAAGGGCAGAAGGGTTAAGAAGAGGCGGAATCACTCCAGAGATAGATTTTGAAACAGGAAAAATTGCAGGCCCATTTGCAAATTTACTTCAAGAAGTACAACACGGAATAGTAGAAAATGCACAAAGAATGGCCGAAAACGAACTCCACTTAACTATAGCGGCGCGCGACCAAGCTCTTCGACAAGGTAATCGAATTTCCGCTGGAAGACTCAGCGAACAAATACAAAGCCGATTAGCTGCCCTTGCTGATCCTCGCACGTGGCGAAACGCAGCAGATGAACAGTCGAGAGAAATGCTTGGTTTGCCAGATTTATCTAAACTGCGGCCCGGAATAAAAGTTCCAGAAGGAGGAAAAGTTCGTGTGGGAGGGGTGGTGAAAGACCAAGCCGCTGTATCCTTAGAAGATTTATTCAAGGCAAATAGTTATAATGTTACACAACAGCTAAAAGTTCTTCAAGACGTAGCCCGCCACCTCGGGAAAGATGTTGATTACTCAAAAACGGCTCTAGCTTTGCAAGCAGCAGGCGTTGATGAGTTTCGTAATGTTGTTAATGCAGAACAACAGGTTAAGGACTTTCTCGCGGATTCAAATAATTTAGCTCAATTGTCATTGGGTCAGCTAAAGGGATTTAGAAGCGTTCAGGATACAGCGTTAATTTCGCAAAGAGAATTCAGGGCACCTAGTGGCGAAACGCCTGCACAAGCAGCATTAAGAATTGCTCAAGATAATTTAACCATTGCTACCACAAACTTAAAAGACTCTATTGTCGCGCTAGGTCAAAAGTTGGAGAAAGAGAGAGTAATAAAAGAGTCCGAATCGAGAGAAGGCCTGCTTGATCCCCAAATGATAGTGAACGCGCTTGATGAAAATATTAGGGATCTCAGATTAGATGTTTCAGGACTTTCGGAAGATTCAAATATGCTTTCGCAAATGTGGTCACAACGGCCGGGATTGCTGGGAGGAGATTCAGTTAGAGAAATGCAAGAAGGACTGACAGATGTAAAAATGAAGGAGTTGCTTGTTGGCATTTCTCAGCATCTAGGAGAGAAGATGGGAATATCTATTAGAGAGGTAGTGGGTGATGATAGAACTTATGGTGATTTTAATAGGGCTCTTGCGGGGATGGCGGATTTTCAAAGATTATCAACAGATCAAAAGTCATTTCTTAGAGCGGCATTAATGACTTTAAACGAGCAAAAGGGTCAATCAGCAGCTATCATGAGCACGCTGAGACAGATTAATCAAGCCGCTATGAATCCAGTGACTAGACAGCTGGGCGGATTTGTTCCTAATTATGCAAATCAAATGACCGGCAGGCAAGCTATACAAAGCGGGATGGCTCCAAAGGGCTCTCCAATACGTCAAGCTTTGACAAGAGAAACTGCGCCGCGTACAGGTATTAGCATGAACCAAACTAGAGTAAACTTTGCTCAGGGCGGTGGAGCAGTTCCCAACTTCTTATCAGCGCCACCAATATCTGTAACTAACACGAGAGACGAAGGAGCAAGCGCCAATCCAATGATAGGTGTTAGAAGGGTGGCGGGAATGGGGGGTAACCCCAGTCTTGCTGGTAGCGGAAGAGAATTTATGCGGCTGGGCGGAGAAGTTCCGAATTATAGCATTGCTGATCTTTTTAGAAGAATAGGGATGCCCTTTGGTAGCGGAGGGGGCTATAACATGGGGCGCATGATTAAGCAGTATCCTGAATTGGCCGATATGCTTGATGAAACATGGTTTCTCGGAAGAACCGTTCGGCGTGGTGAAAAAGCGCCTCTGGAAGATGGTTATCGGAGATTTTTAGACATAGTAGCTAATGAGCCGCCGGGAAGCGGTAGGTCGTTTGATGATTTGATAATAGAAGCATTTAGCGATCACACAAAAGGCGCGCCTCTTGGCGGAGTGAAACTCGGAAATCAAAAATTTGCTGATATGGTAATTGCTGACAAGAGTACGATGACGCTCTTTGATTTCTTTGGAGATTACTCAGTAGGCTCCGGATGGGGAAGAACAGGCAAAAAGCTACAGGGGCTCGATGATATTGGAGGCATGAAAGACGAGATTTTACAAGTCGTAAGAATCCCCCCGGTATTTGATGACTTGACCTTGGGCGGGAAAAAAGTTCCAGATATGGCCGCCAGCCTCGCAATGGATCCGGGTTTCAAATTAAAAGTAAGAGACGCCAGCGGAAAAACGCCGACTGACCCCGGTTATATCGAAACTATAAACCCAGCAACCATATACAAAAAACGCACCACGCCCCGTGCGGGCACTGATGTTTTAGCATATAAAGATGCGACCGGCAATATTATGTACAGGCCGGGCAGCACCACCAACCCCATTCCTGTGGCCGGCGGTAGAGGAGAGGGTCGCACTACCCTTGGCCAAGCTGTCGAGGATTTGCGACAGGCTGGGAAAACTAAAGAGTCAGGACTACTGTGGCACGCGGGAAAAAAAATTGGGAAAAATAGAAATTTACTTGTCGGCGCTGGTTTGATTGGTGCGGGTGCAGTATCCATGGTTAAATGGGGTGCGGACTATGATGATAAAGGTGAAACCGATTGGCCGATGGGAGGTTCGAGTACTCCTGATGGACTACCGGATATAGGGTTGGGGACACCACCCGTTAGGGATACCGGTCTGCCTACCCAAAAAAAACCTAAACAGTATTATCCTGAGCCCCCGCCCTTAAAGTCCGAATGGGGTAAAGGAAAATTCATTTCTGGAACCATGGTTCCCAACCCTCAAGACGCTACAAAAACCGGTGGCGGGGGAGGCAAGAGAACAACATTTACTCCAATGAGGGGGCGCGGCTTTGACCATCTTGGAGTTGGTAGAGAAGAGTATGCAATTTTAAATAGAAAAATGTGGGGTTTACCGCGTTTTCAAAAAGGGGGTTACGTTCCGAATTATGCGGTTCCTCAAGTAGATCCAGCAACGGGCTGGCCTAAACGACCAAATCAAATTCCATGGACTACTGATACTTTGCAAGAAATTTTTCCGCTTTTAGGTGATCAGGCGGATACAACCCTGAAAAACATCATGAAGATGAGATACGCGGCCGAACATAAGATCGGTGATCCCGGTGTAATAGGGACGTATTATCCGCACGGTGGCGGAAACAGATTCGAGGGAGTCGAAAAACCATCCAAAAACATAAAGTTTCTCCGCACTGAGTCTCTGCCACAATACATGCAATCGCTTGGTGTCGACATACCCAAGCCCGGGGGGCAAAGTTTTAATGCTGGTGATTTAGCTACAAAAATCTTTCATATGTCTGAAGCAACTACTTTAGACGACTTAAGGCGAGGCGCTGATATCGCTCAATTTGGACACTTAGTAGATATAGATCCTGTTCGTACTGAAATGGCACATAGCGCTTACACGGGCAGGCATTATGAATTTCCAATGATTGGCGAAGAGTATCCCGATCCAGTACGCTTTAGGGCCCACCCCCGCCCCGATGGGGGCACGTCGTGGTCTGGTGTGAGCCGCCAAAAGCTTATAAATCATCCATATTATCAAAAACGTTTGCAAACGTTTGCAGAGTCAGCTGGAATCACCATGGCAATGCCGGGCGGGGGATCCAAAAGCGCTCACGTTTTCGCGGAACGCAAGGCCGGCGGCAAGGGTCGCTTGATGAAAAGACCAAAACGTAAAGCACGCGGAGTCCTTGGTACACAAGCCGTTCCACTAGATTCTTTAGAAGAAAAATTTTTAATGAAGGCGGCACAGGACTTTTCAGACAAGAAAAGAATAGAACTTCAGAATGCAAGAACTCCAAAGGAGCAAAAAGTTTATCGAAAGATGATGGAGGTAAATGAATCGGAAGGGTATGGGTCACATTGGAATCGAGCATATGGAGACCGTGGTGGATTCTCTGGGCCTATTACAAATGAGGCAAGGTGGAGGACCTCAGCTCTACTCCAGCAATATTGGAACCAAACAATGGGCAGTCAAAGGGGTGAAGACTTAATAAAAAAAATAAGTCTAAGCAGCCATGGACTTACGGGCGCAGATTTTAGTGATGTTAACGAGCGCGGCGGTTACAAGGGAATAGTCGGGCTCGTCGGTTCGGAAAAGTATACTGATTCAGCTGTAACGGGTATAAGAGCCGCCGAGCCAGCGTCAGCAAAGCATGGACATACGGCGGTTGCGGGGCGCCCGATGAGGGCGGGGAGAGGTGAAGTGGAAGCTCTCGGGATTGGAAAAAGAAAAATTAAAGGTATTGAGAATGTAGAAGACGTAAATCGCAAGCTAATAACTTTATGGAGTGAGGTGATGGGGGATTCTTACAGTATGCTCGGTCATAGCAAGGCAAATGATGCGAAACTTCAAGAGTTCTTAACGCTGCGTGAAGGAATGCCAGTCACCGAGGACTTAGCGAAGACGCAAAATATATTACAGCGCCAACGCGGGGACGTTGGCATGCCTGATACTGGAATCAAGTCCTATTGGAATAAGGATGAAGTTAATGCAAGCAGGACAAAGAGAGCACTTCAGCAAATGGATGTTTTAAAGGGCAGACCTAAACTATCAAGAGGAGGAAGGGGAAGAAAGGGTATAGCTGGTCTTTTTGGAGGTCTTGCAACGATGAAAAGCGGCGGTACGGTTCCAAATTTTGCAGAGATGAGCTGGGAAGAAATAGGGCTGACGCTTGCTGGGGCGACAATGATGGGCGCAGGCGCAGCAGGACTTGCTCTAGGTAGAAATAAACTACCGCAGCCTCACAGAGGCGGATACGGTAAATTGTTCGATAAACATGGTCGAGACATTCCCTTTTCTGAAACGGTGGGACGAAAAAAAGCAACGTTAGGTAGGGGCATTTTGGGTGGAGGCAAGCTAAAGCTGGGTTCTGAACGAGTAGGAAGTGGGGCGCGCGGCTTCGATCCTTCTTATGGCTTTAGCTATTCGCTTGACGAGTTTTGGGATTGGAGAGCCATGGATAGAAAAACGGGAAACATCATAGAAGGTACAGCGGCCAAAAGTGATGTTCGCGGAGGCTTAAAGGAGATGAATAAAGCTTTAGAGGACGCTGGGCTTAGACCTATTCAATATAGAGCGAATAACTTTTCTGACGTAGGAATACCTGAAGGCAGAATCCTTAACGAGTTTGGCGCAGAAACAAAAGAACAACGACTGGTGGGGCCTCGGAAAAGACTTGCGCTGGGAGATACAAGTCCCGTAACTGGCAAACCCGCGACCGCAGCAGACGTTATGAATGCTGACATGGCAATTCAGCGTTCGTGGAAAACGGCTGAAACGGATAGAATAGCGCGCCAATTATCACCAGAAGCACGCATGAGAATAATTACGCCTGACGCAATTACTGAGCCGATCGAAGCGACCCTGCTAAGCAAACAAACACCTCCGGGTCCAATAGCTCCACCGACAAGCAAAATTCCTCCAGCAGTTGGCGGAGACATGTTGCCATTATCACGTCCAGTGCCATCGACCACGCATCTCGGCGAGCTTATATTCCCCTCTGCGGATGGGCCAAAACCAGCGGTGCATATAGGGACGGCCATTGAAAAACCAAAACCCGCTTCGTCAATGGCTCCTGATCTCAGAGTAAGAAGACCCGGAAGAGGAGGAAGAGGAGGAAGGGGAGGCGGCATAGCCGGTCTTGCTGCGTTACTTGGTGGAGTCGGGGCGGCAAATTATAAGGGCGGTGGAATGGTTCCAAATTTTGTTAACCTTCCGGCGAGATCTGAAGCGATTTTATTAGAGGCGCTTGGTCCTCCCCCGGCTGGTAAATCTTGGGGAGCTTATCTTGACTATTTGCCAAACAAGCCGCTTCAGCCCATGAACATTGACGAGGCCACTGGTGTACCGAAGCCAGCGACTGGCATTGGTCCAGCGCGTGGTGCGGGAGAATTCGATCCATACTCTATGAAGATTCGAATACCAAAAGATTATATAAATACATTAAAAAATCCGCAAGCTGCCCAAAGATATGCAGGGAAAGCTATCCGAGAAGGAACTGGCGTATCAGAAGAGGCTCGGCTACGACTCGAAGCAGGCGGAGGGCTTACTGCTGATGAATATCTTGAAAGAATACTCAAAACTATTCGACATGAAACTGATCACGGCAAACAATATAGAGAAGCGATTGAAGAATACGAATTACAACGTGGGACTAAAGGACGTAAATCATATTTAGCTAATACAAATGCTGCAATGAGTAGGGCTCAAAAAATTGATCCTTCTATTAAGTGGTCCGATGTTATTGTGCAGAATTTGGATGGAGCTTGGCATATAAAGGCCGCCCCAGATATGACAATGGGACAACGCGCTAAAAACGTACTTGGGTTCGGTCTCCCTCCGAATGTGCGAGCACATAGTATGTTAGCTGACGCCGCGAAGCATTCGATGGGGATGATGGGAATGCTCAGCGGACAACCAGAGATTGAAAATATACAGGGCATCGCAGAAAGAAACGCTAAAGCGCGAATGGAGAGTATATTCGCCCCTGACGGTGGCTTTAAATATGACGCTAATAAGCAACTGACGCTTGGTGAGCCTCAGCGAGGATGGTGGAATCAAGTTGTAAATGCCGGTGGAGACTTTTGGCCAGACCATTATCCGCAGGGTCAGTTTTGGGGAGAATTTGAAGCTAGAATGGGCGACGTGTTTAAAACTGGAGAGTTCGAAGATTTAGGTAAAAAACTCCAGAGACCGATGCCGGTTCCTACGAAAAGAGTTGTAGCGGGAGGAGAGCATCCTCCTCGCGTAAAGCAGGGCCAAGTAGCAGTAGGGCCTCAGTTTAGAACAAGGCGGCCCGCTGGCGCGCGAGGAAAACCAAGAGCAAGAAAAGGCATAGCTGGTCTTTTTGGAGGTCTTGCAGGGTTACAGAGCGGCGGTTTTGTTCCGAACTTCCAAGCCGCGCCGCCAAAAGCACCGGGACCGAAAGCGCCAGACTTTAAGGCAATTGATGGTATCTTTAACAATATATATAAACAACTTGGATTCTCTCCTGAACAAATCGCTGAGATAGAAAAGGCTGCCAAGGATAGCGCTAAAGCCGATACGAAAAAACGAGCAAACCAACCGTACGAGGGAGCACCGCTAGGAACTTTCCCATACGGAGATTTAGTATCCGATCACATAGCTTCTCGCGCCCGACAAGGATATAAGGATGATCCTTTGCGTGGTTTCACTGAAGCTCCTGCGCCTAAAAACATGAATCCATTTACGGGTAAATCAGTTGTTAAAGAACAACCGACGCCCAAATATAGATCACTATTCCCCTCTCATCATGGCTTTCGAATGGATGAACCTGACCCGTTCGCAACAGCAAAACCAAACGCGCCGGCCAGCTCGAAGACTATGGAGATACTAGAAGATATCGAATTAAATAAACCACGAACTTCGATGGAGCATATGTTAAGAGGGATGGGCCATGAAGAAAAAGAAATCAAAGAGTATCTGGATAAGATATATACCCCAGAACGTTTACGTGAATTATACAATCGAGGCTTGACCCCAAAACAAAGCGGCGGCTTTATTCCGAACTTCCAAGATAGAGGGGGAGTTGAGGGGAAGATTAAAGAAGCCAAGGGCGTGATTGGAGGGTTGAAGAATCCTCTTACTGGCAAACCAATGAAGTCTAATGTTCTTGATTGGTGGGCTAAAGCGTCGGAAGAAGAGAAATTTGCGCGTAGTAGACAAACGCGCATGCAGAACCTAAAAGAGAAGGACCTTTGGCCGACAGATGAAGAAAGAAAAAACAAAACCGGAAAAGCGACAAAGGGTTCTCCTTTCGACCAGTACAACCGATTGTGGGGAGACGAAAACGCCAAGGTAAGGGGAGAGAGATTTTGGAATTCGCCCGAAGGCAAAGCGATTCTGGCACAAGATAAAGCTGGCAAGGGCGCTGTCAGAAAGCCTTCATTTGTTGGTGAGGATCCGCTCGGAGACACTACAAAAGTGGTAAGCCATGTAAAACGGACGATGGAGCTAACGCGATATCAAAATAGAATGGCTGAACTTTACGATCAAGAAAAGATTTCTGGTGAGTCTCTCAAGCAGTTCAAGGGAGCAGATCTTGAAAAGTATAAAAAATTCTTTAAAGGCGAGCCCACTCCCGTTGGTGCTGAACGAAAGGATCTGTTAAAGGGGTTTGAAAAATTAAGCCCACTCAAAAAAGCTAGTGGTGGCATGATTCCAAATTTTGAACTCGACGCAGACTTAGAAAGGCTAATTTATTCAAGAGCGGATTTTAGTGATCAAGACGACGCGCTGAAGTTTCTTCGAAAAAATCTATACGATGAAAAATTAACTAACGAGATGATTAAGTCGTTAGCTTATGGCGGTGGCGGAAGACCCGGGGAGGCTTTAGAACATACACGAATCAAACCTCTTGGAAGCAGTACTATAGTAGCGGCATCTGTGGGCGAAACACTTGCAGGAAAATTTGACCCAACAGTAGTGATGCGCTCGAAGACGCTTCGAAGAGGAGACGTCCCGGCCAGTGCCCCACGTCTTAGAGCTGGCATGTCTATTATGGATGCAATAGAAAGCAGTGGTGGCAGACTACCGCCAATGCCCAGCTCCGCCTTGCCCGCCATAGGAATGTCGGGCTCAATTGGCGTTGGTGATCAACTTAATAGCGTTCTATTGTCTGGCCTCTTACGAGAAACTGATGAGAGGTTGGCCTTGAAATCAATATTTGCTCCGGGAATAGGTGAAATAACAGAAAAGGCACCAAGATGGGGACGCGAAGGAAGCGGGAGGCCCGGGAGTGGAGCCCTTTTAGGATTGGATCCGGGTGGATTGAATGAATTCATGGATATGACCCCAAAAGAAGCAGCGAAATGGGGACAAGGCGGCGGCTACAAATTCATGAAGTATTGGCAAGACGCTTATTTAGATTTAGCTAGGCAAAACGGTTTGAGCATGATACTTGGGGACGCGATGGGTGGTAACGCTGGTAGAAACATAGGGATATTAGATCGCCCCGGCCTTACGGATCTTCTCGCGCCTTATATCAAAGAAATATCCCCCGAAGATTGGCGCGCTAAGCAGGAGTACCGAGGTGGTCTGAAGGAGCCGGGTGAAGGATATGGACGGGGCAGTTTTCTAGACGCTCCCGACTCAGAGATTAGAAAGCTCGCAGGAAAAGCTTTTAACGCCCAGATGATAGCCCCCATCGATAACGAATTTTTTAATGTAACCAGCACTAAGGGTGGCGCAAGGCGCAGGGAGTTGGGCGGCGAATTCCTCTATACTGGTCAAGAGTTTCAAGAGAAGGCACTAAGGAATCTTACAGAAAGACCGAGAGGCATAGGGGGTGTGAAAATGAAGGGAAGAAAAGGCATAGCTGGTCTTGCTGGGATGCTTGGACTCCAACAGGGTGGTTTTGTTCCTAGATTTCATAGCGGCGGTATAGTTCCAAACTTCGGCAAAGAACAATTAGCTCTTCTCAAAGGCGGTGAAGCTATTTTAAATCAAAAAGCGGTTAGTGATATCGGTTCGTCGAGTATTAACGCGATGAACATGGGCGGCATGGTTCCGAATTTTGGACTCGACGCAGACCTAGAAAAACTAATTTATTCAAGAGTGGATTTTAGTAATCAAGACGACGCATTAAAGTTTCTTAGAGGAAATTTGTTTGATGAGGCATTCACTAGCGACATGCTTAAAAAATTAGCCTACGGGGCCAAGCTCGGGGGAGAATGGGATGAAGCTTTTACTAATAAACAAATCAAGCCTCTTGGAAGAAGTAAAATATCAGTAGCGGGCGTAGGTGAAGGACTTGCGGGAAAATTTCATTTTGGCGCTGGCAGCACGGCCAGCCCCGGTACGGGATCGTCCCCGCTCGGACGCGCCGCAACTTATCCAGCGTATCCCACAGTAGAAGGAATTAAGGCTCATAAAACGTGGGGAGGCAGTGGAAAATTTGCGGGAGGAGGCATGTCTATTATGGACGCAATAGACAGCGGGTCTTTTAGCACCCGGGCCATGATTAGCCAAGGTGATCAACTTAATAGCGTTCTATTGTCTGGCCTCTTACGAGAAGGTGATGAGAGGTTGGCCTTGAAATCAATATTTGCTACGGGGATAGGCGAAATAACAGAAAAAGCACCAAAATGGGGAGCTAGCCTTGACGCAAGTGCGCCCGTGCACTTACGTAAAACCGAAGCTTTTTTGGGATTAGGTATGGATACAGGGGAAGGCGGCGAAAAATTCATGAGGTATTGGCAAGAAGCTTATAAAGACTTAGCTAGATCGAAGGGTTTTAACATAGGGCTCGGAGACGTCGCGGGCAGTAGTGCAGCCTCCAACATGGGGATATTAAATCGTCAAGGCCTCGAAGATCTTCTTATGCCTCATGTCCAAAGAATGCCCGGCGAGGATTTTGGAGAGAATTTTCTAAATGCTGACGACCGTAAGATTAGGGCTCTCGCCGAAGAAGCTTTTGATCGACGTCTTATGGCCCCTATCGATAATGAATTTTATAACGTAAGAAGCGCTAGGGGCAATCGCGCTGTCTACGGGCAAACCAGTAGAATGTGGCAAGAAGGAGCTCTAAGGGATCTTATAGGAAGATCCAGAGGTATGGGAGGCATGAATCTAAGGGGAGGAGGAAGAAAAGGCATAGCTGGTTTTTTTGCAAGGCTTGCCGGAGGACAAACGGGCGGTTTTGTTCCAAATATGATCGATCTAAAAGAGGTGAGTGCGGCCTCTGGGGGTGGGTTAGCAGGAATGAAGGCGATAAGGAAATTACTGAGAAAACTAAATAAAGAATTAGGTCCAATGCCTCGGTCTGTGGCAGCGCACCATGGAAATTGGGCCGAAGCTATTGAGATGATTCCAGCGCCGGAAAATAAATTTATGCACATGGGTGGCAATCTTGGGGAGGCAAATCCGCGTACAATGGGTATCAAACTGAACGAGCATCTATATGAAGCTCTCGTGCCGGGAATAACGAAAAAGAAGTACTCGGGCTTTGGTACCCATACACCGGGACTTACAACCCACGCCCAGAACTTAGGAATGCAGTTTCCGGGTCAAGGAGGAAACAAACAATTTACAAAGACCTTATGGAATACATTAAGGCACGAAGCAAAACATCTACAGCAATATGATCAGACTTTTGATGAATTAAAAGAAAGAGGAGTCAGGGTCGAAACAGACGTACAGGGACGGCCGGACAAGGGCTATAGGCGGACGTTTGACGCGATGGGGCGTTTCGATGCCGGCCACCTTGCCTCGCCGGACGTCATCAAAAAGGCCTCGAACATTCCGACTTCGCCATCAACGGACCCACTCAAGGCGCACCTTGCGGACGCATTTGATGCCCCCGTGGCGACTTCGTTGGACGATCTTAAGGTTAGGGCAGGTATGACATACAAAGAGTGGGAGTCGGCGATGGAGGTCACAGCTTATCACAGATTGAAAAAGGAATTTCCCGGTTTTGCTACAATGGATTTTCCACCATTGCCAGATGGATCGATGCCCGCTGGTCGACCCGCGCCTCTTGGCGTAGAGGGGATGCAACAACAAATTCGTAGGCATGGCCAGCTAGGCACCCCGGGATTTGATTGGGTGAAGTGGTATGAGAATGATAGATTGATTACTGAACTCGAGGCTCGCACAAAAGAAACAAAATTTTTAGGACATACGTTTGGATCGGGGAAACCGGGAACGATAGGGGCTGAATTTCAATCTTGGTATGGCGGTAATCGCAAGCCGGTGATTTCGCGGACGACGAATAAAGCTATACCAGAAACTGACATTAGATACCGAGGAAAAGGTTTGCGACCAGTATCCAAAGGAGGAAGGGGAAGAAAGGGCTTGGCCGGCCTTATGACGGCATTAACGCGCAGCCGCGGAGGCATGATTCCAAATTTTGCATCAGCAGGTACCCCCTTAGATCCTAAGGCTGCAGAAAAATTTGCAAGGGATTATGGCATTGACCTTTCTAATTTCCGTGATCCCAAAACAGAACTTGTGCCCGGTAATGTTAGTGTTAAGAGGGATCAGTTAACTGGCGCGTTGCAGTCAGGATATATGACATGGGATGAGGGTTCTATGTCTATAGATGAATTTGCAAAAAATTATAAGAATCGTCTTCATACAATTAATGATAGAGGTCATCATGCAGTCGAGGGTACTCCGCCTTCTCGCAGATCTATCGGTCCAGCTTTCGATGAAATTCCTGCAGGCAGAGCTAGTCAAATTCGTCCTAAGAAGGGAACTCTAGATTTTGACGAAAAATTATTAAAGGAATGGGTTCGCGATATCCAAAAGATGGAACCCGAAATTGGTGGGCGCGAAGCTGTAAAACGAGCTGATGAAGCAATGGCTACTAAAAGAAATCTTAGGCCAACGAAACCCTCGAGAACGAGAGGTGTCAAAGGAAGAAAAGGTATAGCGGGGCTTGCTGGACTTCTTGCTGCTGGCGGTGCCTCTGGGCTTACAGAGGGTGGTATGATTCCGAATTTCGCCGATGATCGAATACATGGCGAATCTGTTATGGAAGCAGCTTTGCGCCGATCACGTGGTGCCGGTAAAAAGGCGGAGATGGATAAGATACGCGCGCAGGCGAAAGATAATCCGGAGGGTGGAGGATTCTGGGGTGGTGTGCGCGGTTTCACAGGTAGCATTGCTTCTATGCTTACTGATCTTGCTGATATAGGCGTGCTGCTTGCTATGATACCGCTTAATATTGGAAAAATGTTTACAAATACCGTGGTCGGACTTGTGCCCGGGGCTACAGACTTTTTCCGGGATAAGTTTGCGGGAGCAGACCCTGATTGGATAGGCGCGCAATTTATGGGAATTGATTTTGCTTCATGGGCTACAGACGGAGCGCCTTGGCAAGATAAGCTTTTTAACGAGGGCGAATTCGCTTTTGACAGTGACGACGCCAAGAAGCAAGCAAAGCTCGGCTGGGGTAGTCGCGACGATCGTTTTCGCGGAGCAGCAGTACATACAAAGGGAGGCTGGGGCAAGGCGCTTTCTTCAGTTTTGGGTTCTTGGGTACATGCTGATCCGACGAGCGGCAAGGGCGGTATTCCATTTCTCGAGATGTTTGGAGGCGAGGGCAACCAATTTACTAAAAAGAATCAGATGAAGTCAGATGATAGACATACCCGAATGGCGGGCGCAAGACGTACATCTGGATGGTGGATGCCCGGAACGAAACTTAGACAGTCGCTCGGGCTTTACACTTGGGATGACCAAATGTTTTATGGGCGTGGGATCCTCTAGAGTCGACCTGCA
>JGI24919J38490_100216_pt1 | contig 36027 bp, 38 predicted proteins | sample LinPFosmplate7_FD_38490 | JGI IMG/M metagenome (IMG submission 38490) | reverse complement strand
TCGAGCTCGGTACCCGGGGATCCCACGTGATGGCTGTGCTTGAGGCCTAATGCATAATGCATTGCATCGGATCAATAAATTTAAATTTAAACAAATAAGATAAGAGGATAAACATATGGCTGCTAAAGAAATTAAATTTGGCAATACTGCTCGGCAGAAAATGATTACCGGGGTAAATGTATTAGCTGATGCGGTTAAGATAACGCTTGGCCCTAAAGGAAGAAACGTTGTTCTTGACAAGAGTTTTGGTGCACCGACCGTTACCAAAGATGGTGTTTCGGTCGCTAAAGAAATTGAGCTGGAAGACAATTTTGAAAACATGGGCGCACAAATGGTTAAGGAAGTTGCTTCCCACACTTCTGATGTTGCTGGTGATGGAACCACTACCGCTACTGTGCTTGCCCAAGCTATTTTTAGGGAAGGTCTAAAAGCTGTTTCTGCCGGGTTTAATCCCATGGATCTCAAACGTGGCATAGATAAAGCCACAAGAGTGGTTGTAGACAAGCTGGAATCAATTTCGGCACCTTGCGCCGATGATACTGCTATTTCTCAGGTCGGCACCATCTCAGCCAACTCAGATCTTTCGGTTGGAGAGATCATAGCCGAGGCAATGGGAAAAGTAGGTAAAGAGGGTGTTATCACAGTCGAAGAAGGATCAGGATTGGACAACGAACTTGAAGTTGTGGAAGGCATGCAATTTGATCGGGGCTATTTGTCACCTTACTTTATCAATCAAGCTGAAAGCCAAAGTGTTGAGTTGGAAGACCCTTTCGTTCTCTTGTTTGATAAAAAAATATCAAACATCAGGGATTTATTGCCTCTGCTTGAAGGTGTGGCAAAATCTGGAAGGCCTTTATTGGTTATCGCTGAAGACATTGAAGGCGAAGCTTTGGCTACACTGGTAGTGAATAACATTAGAGGCATCGTTAAAGTTGCCGGTGTTAAGGCACCCGGTTTTGGTGATCGAAGAAAAGCGATGTTGCAAGATATTGCCATCTTGACTGGTGGTCAGGTGATTGCAGAGGAAGTTGGACTGAGTCTTGAAAAGGCAACCTTAGAAGACTTGGGTAATGCCAAAAAAATTCAAATTACCAAAGACAATACTACTGTCATTGACGGTGCTGGGACTGGTTCCGATATCAAATCAAGAATTGATCAAATCAATAGAGAGATTGAGGACTCAACATCAGACTACGACAAAGAAAAACTCCAAGAACGGGTTGCTAAACTCTCCGGGGGTGTCGCGGTAGTCAAAGTAGGTGCGGCAACTGAAATTGAGATGAAAGAGAAGAAAGCTCGCGTGGAAGACGCTTTGCATGCCACCAGAGCAGCCGTTGAAGAGGGGATTGTTGCTGGAGGTGGTGTTGCACTTGTTCGAGCAAGAGTATCCTTGGAAGGCTTAGAGGGAGATAATGATGATCAAAATGTTGGTATCAACATTCTCAAAAAAGCTTTGGAAGAGCCACTTCGACAAATTGTCAGCAATGCAGGAAATGATGCTTCAGTTGTTCTCAATGAAGTAGCAAACGGTAAAGGTAATTATGGCTACAATGCAGCCACCAATGAGTATGGCGATTTAGTTGAAATGGGAATTATTGACCCAACCAAAGTAACCCGCTTTGCCCTACAAAATGCGGCGTCTGTTACCGGTCTGTTGTTAACAACAGAAGCAATGGTTGCCGAGGCGCCACAGGATGATGTACCTGCGGCACCGATGCCTGATATGGGCGGCATGGGTGGAATGGGCGGAATGATGTAAAGAAATCCATTACGCAAAGAATAAAAAGCCCTGCACAGCGGGGCTTTTTTTTAAATCCTCTACAGAGATACAGCTTTAGTGTTTATCCGAGCTGTTCTATTATTGTTTTAATAAGATCAGATGCACTGCAATTATGGCAACAAACCAAAAGAAATTTATAAAAATTAGCAAACAAGACCTACCCTTGGCTTGCCCTATGCCGGATTACGATGATTGGGATGGGCATCCAAGAGTTTTTTTGCCTTTTGATACTGAGAGGACAACTTGTCCTTATTGCGGCACTGTCTACCAGTTGATTGATTTTGATGATTGAAACCAAACCAATCCTCTGTCATGTTAATTTGGCAACTGGGTTTCGTGGCGGTGAGAGACAGACATATCTGTTGATGGATCGTCTGAGCAACCAAGGTTGGCAACAGAAACTGATCGCGAGAAAATCAGGCAAACTTGCCGAATTGTCACAATCGGTCGACAATCTCACAATTGTTAAAACCGGCATAAATCCTTTGCAATACTTGGGTCATTTTGCCAATGTCGATATTGTTCATTTGCATGAGTCGAGAGCATTTTTGACCTTACATGTATCTGGCCATTTGCGGCAGATTCCCTACGTGCTGACTCGAAGGGTGCAAAGAAATCCAAAAAAAAGTTGGTTGAATCAGAACGTGTATTCGAAAGCTAATGCGGTAGTGACTTTATCCGATGCCATAGGCCGGATTGTGAACGAATCCTTGGGCATCAAGCTCAATTACAGCGTTATACCCAGTGCTAAGACAGGGTTTAGTTTCAATTCTGACGAAGTGCAGTCAATTCGTTCGAAGTTAAAGGGAGATTTTGTTGTTGGCCACATTGGTGCATTGGACGACAGCCACAAGGGGCAACTGCAAATTGTTGAAACTGCTAAGCGATTGTCTGCTTCACATCCTGAAATTTGTTTTGTTCTTGTCGGTGATGGTCGAGACTCTGAATTATTCAAGCAAAAAACTGCTTCTCTGGATAATATTACGCTCGTTGAACAGGTGGACAATGTCGGGGATTATTTAAAGGCGTTTGATATATTTTTGTTTCCCTCCCGTCATGAAGGTCTGGGATCAATCCTATTGGATGCTCTGGATTTTGGTTTGCCAGTTATTGCTACAGATGTAGGCGGCATTTCTGAAATCATCGAAAATGGTGTCAATGGGTTTTTAGTCAAACCCGATGCGATTGATGGCATCTGTGAGTCCATCCTGGGTTTGTATTCCGAGAGTGCCCTGATGGAGCAAATTGCACGAGCAAATACTGAGAAATCTAAATCCTACACTGTTGGCACAATGGCGGACAAATATGTTCAAATATACCAAAGAATCTTAACCAATCATGAACAAACCCCTTAGGTGATCACTGTGAAGCCAGAGTTCTATAAAGACGTTGATGCTGCTCTTGAGAGAATCGCAATCCACATAAGGAGGACACCGGTAGAATTTTCTCATTCTATGAGCAACAGTTCAGGCTGCAAGGTTCTATTAAAACTTGAAAACCTTCAAGTTACCGGTTCTTTCAAAGCCAGAGGGGCGGTTAACAAAATGAGCTTGTTGGCGCTAGAAAATCCAGAGAAAATTATCACTGCCTCTTCTGGGAATCATGGATCTGCAGTGGCATACGCTTCCAAGATTCTGGAATTAGATTCCCTGATATTCCTCCCTGAAACTGTTTCCTCTGCCAAGTTGAGTAAGATTGAACAGTTCGGTGCCCAAGTGCATATCGAGGGCAAAGATACTGGGGATAGCGAACAAGCAGCTAGAGCTTATGCTCTCAAGCACGGGTATCCGTATCTCTCACCTTACAATGATTATGATGTCATCGCTGGTCAGGGCACCATTGCTGCTGAAGTTAGCCAACAGGTTGCTGGAATTGATGCCGTGTTTATTGCCGTAGGAGGTGGAGGTCTGATTTCTGGGATAGGAGGTTACTTAAAACAGATGCATCCAAGTGTCCAGATTGTTGCTTGTTCACCGGAAAATTCCGCAGCCATGCATTATTCATTGGAAGCTGGCACCATCATTGACATTGACCATTTGGAAACTATCAGCGATGGTACGGCCGGTGCATTGGAAGAAAATGCAATCACATATGAATACTGCCATTCTGTTGTAGACCAATCTGTTTTATTGACCGAAGATGAAATTATCAAAAGCATGAAAGAATTTATGAACAGCCACCAAATGATGATAGAGGGCGCTGCAGGCGTTGCAATTGCAGGTTTCTCAAAAATACAGCATCAATTTCAGAATAAACAGGTCTTAATCGTTGTTTGCGGAGCCAACATTAGCAGTGAAAAGTTGATTGAGGTTCTCTCATGAGTGATGCAATGGTTCTTGATTGGAATGAGATTTCAGATTTGTTGCAAAGCATCGATGTTTATGAACCCATGAAAGAAGCTTTTATTGAATATTCACTGGGGCATGCTGAAATACCTCCGGTTGGGGAATTATTGTTTGCAGACCCTCCCGGCGAGGTTCATATCAAATATGGCTATATTAAAGGAGGTTCTCATTACGTGGTGAAAATTGCCTCTGGTTTTGCCAACAATCGAGATCACAATGTGGCCCCAGGGCAGGGAATGATGATTCTGTTTGATATCAAAACAGGAGTCCCCAGAGCAGTGCTTGTTGACGATGCCAATTTGACAGACCTAAGGACAGGCATTGCAGGAGCAATTGCTTCCAAAGCAATGGCCAATGTTGGTGTTGAAACTGCTTCAATCATCGGTACTGGAGTTCAAGCCAGACATCAAGCAAGGTGCCTATTGGATGTTATGCCGATAAGGGAAATATGCTGTTGGGGAAGGAATGCAGCAAGGTTGGATGAGCTGGTGCAAGACCTTTCCGATTTAGATGTCAGCATCACTGCTTGCTCCGATTTAAGGGAATTGACCCAACGGTCCCAGTTAGTAGTCACCACCACATCCGCCAAGGAGCCCATCATTGATGTTGAGTGGGTCCAACCTGGAACGCATATAACCGCCGTGGGTTCAGATACACCAGATAAATGTGAGTTGGATCCAAGAATTCTTGATAAAGCATCTATTGTGGTCGCAGACAGCATCGCTCAAAACAAAGAGAGGGGTGAAATACATCAAGGACTAAAACAGGGAACGGTCAAAGAAGAGGATATTTTAGAATTGGGGGATATATTTTCCGATGCAACCAAGGGAAGAACAAACAGGGATCAAATCACGGTTGTCGACTTAACTGGAGTCGCGGTCCAGGATTTGGTTATTGCAGAAGCAGTTGTGAAGGCAAAAAACTATCTTGACTGACCGCGTATAATCGTAACAACTGTTATTTGTAATCCAGTTCTAAGGCAATGAATCGTTTGAAAGGAAAGCAAAAAAACTATTTGTTTTATGTAGAACATGATTATTCTTATGAGATCTTAAGACCTCTCCAAGAAGAAATTAAAAAACAAGGAGACCGTGTTTGTTGGTTTTTGGTAGGCAAACAGATCAACAATCACCTTTCTGAGACTGAGCTTGAACTCAAAACTGTCAAGGAGGTGATTGACTATAATCCTCAAGCTTGCTTTGTTCCTGGAAATACAATCCCTAATTTTATTCCAGGCTTAAAAGTGCAGGTATTCCACAGCCTAGAATGGAAGAAAAAAACGACGTTTAGAATCAGGGACTGTTTTGACCTCTATTGCACACATGGTCCTAGCACCACCAATAAATTCAATATTCTAAAACAAAAACACCAGCACTTTGATGTCATTGAAACAGGATGGCCAAAAACAGATGCCTTATTTGAAGCCACTCCTATAAATTTTCCGGAAGCAAGGGGGCCAATAATACTGTACGCTCCTACATTCTCGCCAAAATTGACTTCAGCAGTAGAACTGTATGGGGCAATAAAAAAGCTTTCTGCAAAACAATCGTGGTTCTGGATCATCAAATTCCATCCAAAAATGGATCCCAAATTGGTAGATCAATATCGAGAAATTGAAGGCAAGAACTTAAAAATTATTGAGACTGATTCAATTGCTCCGTTGTTAAAATCAGCTGAGTTAATGGTTTCAGATACATCTTCGGTCATCGGTGAATTTGCTTTACTCAAAAAACCCACCATAACTCTGAATAATTTGATGCCGGATGATTATGTAATTAATATTTCTAAACACACAGAATTGGAATCGACGATTAATGATGTTCTTGCTGACAAAGCAGCAATTTATAAGGCAGTTGTAGCATACGCCAAGCAATTGCACCCGTATTACGATGGGCAATCATCACGAAGAGTTTTACAAGCAGTGACCAATATGAGTGAGAAAAATATAAACCATCTAAAAGCAAAACCTAAGAATATTTTTCGTCACATCAAGATGAGAATGAAGTTGAATTATTGGAGGTTATAAGAAAGGTTCTGAAATCTCTCTGGTTCAAGATACATAAGATAATCTTTCATTTCCCTGTTGTGTGATTTACAAAAACGCATAGTCTCACCGAGATTAACAAAGCCTAATTTTTTTAAAACACGAGCAGAAGCATCATTACCATCTAAATAACATGCTTCAATTCTAGTTTGCTTTAACTCATTGAATCCAAACGACAGCATCGCGCGACTTGCTTCAGTAGCAATGCCTTGGCCCCAGTGTTCTTCACCAATCCAATAACCAAGTTCATAAATATCATTGTCTTGAAGAGCAAGACCAGTGCCACCCACCAAGTAATCCTGGTGGAAAATCAAACAATTGTATTGTGAGCCCGTCTCTAGGGCATGTTTTGATTTCTCCAGATAATTTATGCCATGGCTTTCCTTGTAAGGATAAGGAACATCTGCAAGCCATTTTACAACTTCCCAGTTATTAACTAATGCAACTATAGCTTCCACATCTCCGGGTTCAGGGGGTTTTATAATCAGTCTGTTTGTTTGGATGGAATCCATTTAATGTTGTTGCATCTTTTATAAAATTAACTGGTCTATTTTTTTTATTACTTCCTTGGAGGTAATTAGATTCATGGCTTCCGGTTCTTTGATTCGGTACCCCCATTTCAACTCTGAAATCTCTTTATTTAGAAATTTTTGGGCTGCTTTGGGGTAGGCATTAATTACCAAATCTTGAGAACAGAAAGGTCCGCTTCTCAAAGGATTGCTCATCGCATAGAGTCCAATGACACTGGTGTTCATGGCAGTTGCAATATGCGCCGGTCCTGAGTCTGGACAGAGGACAAAATCAGCTTGGTCAATAAGGGCCACCAATTCCTTAATTGAAGTTTGGTTTATCAGGTTTTTTACTCGGCCTTTAAAGTGTTGACTGATTTTTTTACCATAGCTCAACTCAATTTCTGTTGCTCCTCCTGTAAGTATTATTTGCATGTCGTATGTTTTGATCAAATGATCAATCACGCTTAGATAATTGTCCATCGGCCAGCTTCTGTTGTAAGTTGCTCCAAACCTCTGGCTACTGCACGGGCTGATAACACAATTAATTTTTCCCTTTTGTATATGATTGTTTGCAAATGCAATGGCAGACTCAGGGATCATTAGATCCCATTGAAGTTTTTCCGAACCAACACCAAGATGTTCTGCAAAGCCAAACAGTCCATCCATAACATGTTGTCTTGGTTTTGTTGCGATTGTTTCATTGCAAAAGAGTCTCTGCAAGTCTCTGGCACGATTTTTATCAAAGCCAATCTTCCTGGTTGCCTTAACAAGACAACTGACTAGATTCGCTGTCATTGAAGCGTGCATGTGCAGAAGGATGTCAAATTTTCTATATTTCAATTCACCCGAGAGTTTTATAAGAGATTTCAGTAAGTTGGATTTGTCAAAAATAATAAATTCAATGTCTTCTATGCCTTCCAAAAGCTGGTATTCTGTTTTACCAACAATCCAAGTGAGTTTGGTATCTGGGAAGTTATCTCGAAGTGTTCTGACCACCGGCAATGCATGGCAGCAATCGCCCAGAGCTGATAATCTGATTACACAAATGCTATCTGGAGTTAAACTATCGATATTGGATTCCACTATATGACCAGCCAAGTTACAAAAATCAATCAGAGTATTATCTTATACGATGATCGTTTAATGAACGATATTGATGAGAATATTTTCGAAATTGATTTTTGGAAAATGGACCAACAAGCCCTGTCCCAATCCAAGGGTAGGGGGACAGTTTACTTTGTCAAAATTCAAGACCAACCTTGCGTATTGAGGCACTATCATCGAGGCGGACTCGTGGCAAGGTTGGTTGAGGACCAACACCTATGGATGGGTGAACGCTACACCCGGTCTTTCAAGGAATGGCACTTGCTAAATTACATGGTTGCAAAGCAATTGCCTGTCCCTGTCCCTGTTGCTGCCAGGTACGTTCGGTACGGCATCTGTTACAAGGCAGACATTATCACCAGAGAAATCCCGGACATTGAGTCCCTAAGTGACAAACTTCTTGGTAATTCAATGACTGAGGAATTGTGGAAAAAGATCGGTGGGTGCATTGCCAAATTTCATGATCAGGGTGTTTTTCATATGGATCTGAACGCTGAAAACATTCAAATTGATCAGAACCACCAGGTCTTTTTGCTGGATTTTGATAAAGGCAAAGTCAGCGAGCCATCCAAGCGTTTGTCGGATGCAAACTTGATGCGATTAAAGCGCTCCATTGCCAAAATCACGCAGGCGAACCAGCTGGCATTCCCCAACTCAGGCTGGGACTTGTGTATGACTCGGCATCACGGTGAGGCTTAATTCTCTTTACCATAAGGATCCCAACCTGATGCAGAACCTTTAAATCTGCGGTGCACCCAATAGTATTGTTCTGGATTTTTGAGGATATGGGTCTCGAGAATCCGATGCATTCTCTCCATGTCTTTTTTTGGATCATTGCTTGGGAACGCGTCAATTTCTGGGTGTATCTCTAGTACATAACCCTTACCATCCGGCAGACGACTTGGTAAAAAAGGCAATACGGGGCAGCCAGTGATTTCCGCGATCCGAGTTATGCCTGCATTAGTCATTGCCTCGTGCCCAAAAAACTTGACTGGTATGGCATTTTTACCGATAAAATTCTGATCGGCTGCATACCAAACCATTTTCTTATCCTGGAGTGCTCGAATTAAATTTTTGACTTCGTTTTTTGTGACTAGGCTCTCACACGATCTGAGCCTGGTATTGCGAAAGAAACGATTGATTATCGGATTGTTCCCTGAACGGTACATTCCAACCAAAGGAGGCAGCCCCACCCCAATGTCATTGCGACCAATCAAAGCACTTATTTCCAGTAAAGTGAAATGTGCACTAAGGAGGATGACACCCTTATTTTTTGCAATTGCATCCTGCAGGTTCTCGAGACCTTGTACCCGAACAATCTGTTTTAGTTTTTTCGCAGGTTTCCACCGGGCAATACCAACCTCAATAAAACCAATGCCAAGTGAGATGAAGTGTTTTCGTAATAAATTGTTCTGTTCTTTAGACGACAAGTTGGGAAAGCATAGTTGTATATTCCTCAATGCGACTTGTGATCGTGAGGATGGGATTCGGTACAAGGCATGTCCCAACAACTCTCCAATTTTGACAATGAATGGATACGGGAGTAATACTAATGTTCTGGTTAATGCAAGAACCAGGATTATTATCCAGTTTTTGGGATGGAAATAAGCAACTACAGATTCTTGTTTGGCTTTCATGATATTAGTTTAATTGCAAATTGCATTATAGACATACACCAAAAATGATTAAAATCGTGAAACCATTTGAAAAAGTCTTTTGAGAAAGCATTATGAATAAAGATCGAAGCGACAACCACAGCGATATTAACCATTTAACCGATGAACAATTTAACGTTACCCAGGCAAAGGGAACCGAGGCGCCGTTTACTGGAAACTATCTCTACAACAAGGAATCAGGGGCATATCTGTGTATCTGTTGTGATAATAGATTGTTTAATTCCGTAACAAAATTTGATTCAGGAACAGGCTGGCCTAGCTTTTATGATATGGACACCGATGGGTCTGTGACAATAGAATTCGATCACAGCCAGGGGATGGTCCGTGATGAAGTACTTTGTGGGGACTGTGGCGCACATCTTGGCCATGTTTTTTCCGATGGTCCAGAGCCAACTGGGCTGAGGTATTGTATCAACTCGTTGTCACTAAATTTTAAACCCGATGACTAAGTCTTGCAGTCTTTGAGTAAAATTATCCAAGATCGGGATTAAGGCTGTACAATCCGACCAGTTCTGTCTCGGCAATCACATGCCCTTCAATGGTTTGAAAAACATTCTGGCCGGTAAAGGCGCCCTCTACTGGGCAAATATCAAAGTCGCAGGCAAAAAGCTTGAACCGATAATGGTGTACAAGTTCATCGTTCCAAGGTGGGCAAGGACCATCGTACCCAAAATAGTTGCCTTGCATTTCCGGGTCGCCCGCCATGAAACCCGTGTAATCGTTAATGCCTTGCCTTGAACCCCTAGGCTCATTTGGATCTTGCTTGCCTCCTGGTGTAATCCCGTCAGAACATGTACCTTCTCCTAGACCTCCATTCCCAGGCTGGATGTCAACCATGACCCAGTGGATAAATTCCACTCGAGGCAACCCTGCGGCAATGGTTTTACCCTCCTTGTTAAAATTTTCAAGGGAAGAAGGCACGGATGTGTCAACGCAGATTAAGACCAAAGACTTTGCTTCTTCGGCTATCTCCGACCAAGATAGTTGGGGGTTTTTGTTGTTTCCAAATGCCGTATGATTGTCAGGATCCTTGATGCAAAAAGCACAACGTTCAGGGATGAAATCATTGTGGTTAAAAGTTGAAGAAGTTAATTTCATGACTTTGTCTTTTTCAGAGGCACTAGCTTTCTTATGAAATCAGATTGGAAAAATAATATCAAACCCGAAACCAAAAGCACAAAGGCCCATTCTGTACCTGCAACAAAAATAACTTCATAGGCTTGTTCCCACCCTTTAAAATTGTAGACGACAACAATAAGCCCAACGAATAAGGACCACAGCAGCCATCTCATTTTTTGGCTGAGTGGCAACCCGTACATCTGAGTTACCATAAACACTCCGAGAAAACCAAACAGAAACATTGGCCAGTTGTGGCTGTTCATTAGCGCAACTAACAAAGCATGAATTACTACAACTACTTCAACAAAAATGGTCCATTTTGGATTCAAATGGGCACGAGTAAAAAATAGGCTGCCTTGCAAAAGGATTAAGAACATATAGAAAAACCCTAATAAATGACCTTGCGTCATCACCATTGGGTGATACCAAAAGGTGTAGATTGTTGCCCAGGCAAAATAGTACCCATGGTATTTTCTCAGCCCCTGTGATGCCCTGGTAACAAAATCCAAGGGTTTGCCAAAAAACAGCCCTCGTCTTTGATTCTCCATCATCAGCACCACAATCAATAGAACAATCACTGAATACTGGGCTGACTCTTCAGTGACATCTTGAGCCAAACCGTCATAGAAGAGGTGAGTTTGCACCAAATGTAGTGATATAAAAAGTGCATTTGCCATCAAAGCTGCAACGTTAAACCAGTGCAAGCCTGATATGTATTTAGGCTTACTTTCTTGGGCTTTGAAAATCAACCACCAGATAACAATTTGGTGACCCAAATAAAGCCCCCATGCACTTGATCGACTGATAAAATCAGGGTTTAGTAGTTGCCATTTGTACCAAAAGGCAAATCCATCTGGTTTGGGCAATAGCAATGGTTCTTGCAACCACAATAGATCAGTAAGCCATATCAATCCTGAGAACAGGAAACTGAATGTGATGCCCAATTTTAGAGCTAATGAAGATGAGATGTTATTTGACATATCTGAGTCTACTTTTTTACCCTTGTATTCTATGAAAATCGGATGTCATATCAAAACAATTCGTTTATGGTTTGTAATTCGGTTGCAAGTTAATTAAATAAAATGGGAAAAAATAGACTTAATGGCAAGATTGTTTAAATTTTTTAGATCAAAAAAACCTACAGATCAATCTGAAGAAATTTTTGACACAATCGAAATGGCAACAGCGGTGCTTTTAATTGAAATAGCCAGGGCTGATTTTCATCAAGATGAGTACGAGGATAAGAAAATAATTGAGCTTTTAGAGGTTCATTTTAGTATTTCCCATGCCGATGCTCAGAGTTTATTTGAAGAAGGGCAAAAAAAAGCAGACGATGCAGTTTCTTTGCATGAATTTACCCGAACCTTACATACAAAATTGACTCCAATTGAAAAGGAGAAGGTCATTGGGATGCTTTGGGAGCTTGCGATGGTTGATCAGGAACTCGATAAATACGAAGATTATCTGGTGCGAAAGATTGCAAATCTTTTGTACGTTTCAAACACGGTTGTGTTAAGAATACGGCACGAGGTTACTGCAAAATAGTTTCTTTGATGACTTTAATAATAGGAGTAACATTTTCAAAGATTGGGTTAACGACCGGCAAATTTAACTGATCTGCAACTGTTTGCGTGTCAAAATCTTTGTTGTCCGAGTTAATACAAACAGCAATTGTTTTTTTCCCATAGCTGGCTATCAGCTTTATTTCTTCTTCAATAGTTGGCAACGGTAACTTGAGTTCTTCAAAACCTTCAAAGTAATCTCGATCAATAGCATGGACAAGAATGACGCCGTTCACATCCCCTGCAAGTATGAGTTCAGATCCGCAAGGACCTGAAGGATTCCTTAAGGAGGATTGTCCTTCAATCAGCATTATTTCCGGTCGACTAATTGCATCACATTCCATAATTGCTCTTTCCAACTCGCCGGTAACAAAGTCATTCAGCGTTGCGTCTAAAAGGAAACCATGTTTAAAACCCTGCAAGAAACCAGTTTGTCCTGTGTAGATAAGTTCTGCTTTTATATTAGATTCATGACATGCCTGAAGTAAAAACTGACAGGTGGTCCTTTTGCCAAGGGCACAGTCGGTTCCTAAGACAGCAATTCTTGGTGTTTTCAAACCCAATACTTTTCCAGTCCAGAAGGATAAATCTTCGATTTTTCTTGGTCGGCGAATATCGTAGATGGTGCTTCCAAACTCCTTGGCAAGTTTGGCAAATCCCGGATCTTCGCCTAGTACCTGGTGTAAACCAGAAACTACATTGATCCCTGCTTTCAGAGCTTGATTTATTGAGTTCCTATGAGTTTCAGGCAGTAGCCCGCCATGAAAGGAAAGACCGATGATTAGATACTCAGGCTTCATACCTAATCCCTCAATGGCTTTGGTAATGTCACTATAAATTGGCAGGTCATCTTGGCAGTTGGAAACTAGTTCAGCGGACATTCGACCAGCATGTTTATGGTCAACGACGCCTAAAATTTGGAAGCGTTTTGAGTATCGGAGCAAACCATGAGATGTTTTTCCATGGAGGTCAGTCAACATCCCGCCGCTGTATAGCAGAGCAGTGCCTCTGGGATTAGGTTTCATTGTAGACTCCCAAACCTGGTTTATTGTTTGTTGTCATAACCCCATTATCGCAAATATACCCACCGGAAATTAAGTCCCATTTCAAGTCAAAATGACCATCCAAATCCAGATATTCTGTGGCTGAACTTGCTAAGGCGGCGTGGAGTGCAGCTGCGATACTGATTTTACTTTCATCCATACAACCCCACATCAATTTTATACCCTCATTTTCAGCAATTTTGGCGATTTTCAATGCTGGGTATATCCCACCGGATTTCATTAATTTAATGTTGAAGACACCGAACGGCTTTATTTTATCCGTCAGTCGGATGGCATCAGCAGGTGAATGTAAACTCTCATCTGCAACACAAATAGCTCTTAGTTCTTCAGGAAAATAAAGCATTTCCTTGATTTGATCCCTTGGGAGAGGCTGTTCTATTAATTCAAGCCCCAGGTGGCTCGTCTGATCGTAGAATTTTTCCAAGTCTGCAATCGAGTAACCTTGATTGGCATCGACTCTGATCAGTGGACTACCCGCGTTTAATTCGGAAAGTGCAAATACTTTGTCGATATCTTCATTAACGTTTTCGCCAATTTTTAGTTTTAAAATTTGAAATCCTTGTCTCAGATGATTTTTTGCATCTTTTACAGTCTGCTCTAACGACGCAACACCAATGGTGATGGATGTAGGAAAGGATTGGTGCACTTGTCCCAGACGCCCTACCAGGGATGTTTTTTCTGACTTTGCCAGCAAGTCAAAAAGCGCCATGTCAATCGCGGCTCTTACGGCTGGAAAATGTTTGAGATCTGATTGCAATCTTTCGAGAACATGGGTTTCATTGCCTATATCCCAGCCAATCATTTTCTCTGCCATGGATTGCAGATTATTGTACGCAGCAGTAAAATTTTCTCCTGTTACATCCGGAGCGGGTGCCCCAGCTCCAATTCCTTTTATGTCTTGGTTTGATTGTATTTCGACAAATATGTTTTGCACCGATTCGGTCACTCGTCCAGCAATGGCCCATGGGGCCTTTAATTTCATATCGTGTTTATGAACATTTACATTCACTATTTTCATAGAAGAAGACCGTTAAAGTATTTGTCTGAAATTCAAACATAGAATCCCAGAAAAAACAGTGTTTATAGGAATAATCATAATGATTGATTGGATAATTACTACTGCAATCAGTGGCGAAAAGTCTAAACCTGCTAGGTAGGGCAACCGTGCTTTTATCGGCCTCAGAACTGGCGCAACAAGTTCACCAATAAACCGTGTTGCAGGAGTAAAACTATTGGGGCTGAGCCAAGTTAGTATGACATGGGCCAAGATGCTGATAAAAAATATCCTCAAAACCAGGATCATCAATTTCATTGTGCTCAGGCCAATGAGTTGAAGGAAATTGGGTCCGTTCAGACAATTAATGGTCGTCATGAACCACAAGGCGAAGAGTTCAATGAGAAGACAAAGGCTAATCAAAATAATTTCGAGAGACGACTGTTTTGAAAACCTTGAAGTAAAAGGTCTAATGATTGGACTGGTAATCAGAACTATTGATTGATGGATTGGATTGTTTGCACTGATCCAGTGGGAGGCAATTAGCCTCAAAATCAAAACAATGGTAATAAAGTCAACGAACGTCCGGAACAAAAATAAGAATACATTTTCCATTAGATTTTATGATTGGTTTATTCAGATTCATTATCAGAGTCTTGGTTGCCCAATTCAATTGATCTTTGGGTAGCAGCATCGATGGCCTCTTTCCAGATCGATTGAATGTTGTTGTTTTCAAGTGATTCAAATGCTGCTTCTGTGGTTCCTCCTGGAGACATCACTTTTTTTCGAAGTGTTGCAAAATCATCGGAACTATTTAGGGCGAGTTGACTGGATCCAATTGCTGTGTGAATAACCAGTTCTTGTGCAATCTGTTCAGGTATACCAGCAATTTTTGCTGCTTCAGTTAATAATTCCATCATATGGTAAAAGTAGGCAGGACCGTTTCCAGAAACAGCAGTAACCGTATGCATCCAATCTTCATTTTCAATCCAAATGGATTTACCCACGGAATCGAATAAATAAGAAGCCAAGGCTTTCTCATTTTTATTCAGATTGCTGGCGATCAATGCTGACACCCCTCTGCCTATAAGACAAGGCTGGTTTGGCATGACCCGGCAGAGTTTTGATGTATCACCAAAAATAGATTTCAAAGTATCAAGTGCAATACCAGCAGCCACTGAGACAATGACTGAATCGTTTTTTTTGTGCGTTTCAGCAATCTTTTCAACAACATCAACAAAAATTTGCGGTTTAAGTGCTAAAACCAAAACATCACAGACCTCGGCAACTAAATTGTTGTCAGTCTCAATATTAAGTTGTCTGTTCAAGACAGCCAGAAGCTGCCTTCTTTTTTGTGATGGGTCGGAGACAAATATTCTTGTGGGATTGTGACCGTGAAGAATCATTCCTCTGATCATTGCTTCGGTGACCATACCACCACCAATAAAAGCAATTTTTTTATTTTCATGCTCCATTTTTATTCATTTTTTATTGCCTTGGCCCAAATAATGCAGTGCCTATTCTAATCATATTTGCATGATTATGAATCGCTATTTCCAGATCATCAGACATCCCCATAGACAACGTGTCTATTTCAAATCCATTATTCTTGAGAGACTCAGATGCCAATTCCATTATTTTGTAGCTTTGATGTCGTTCTTCTTCAGATGCGCCAAAACGGGTCATGCCCATGAGGCCTCTCAATTTTAAATTTGGCAAATTTTCAATTTTTGTCGCCATTTCAGGTAATTTGTTGATTGGCAGACTGTTTCTGGAATCATCTTGATGTAGTTGTATCTGGATACAGACATGGAGCGGAGGCATGGGCTTGGGCCTATATTTATCCAGTTTCTCAGCTATGCTGTATCTGGTTATGGTATGCACCCAATCGAAATTTTCTGCAATGGGTTTGACTTTGTTGGATTGAATGGAACCAATAAAATGCCAGGTTGCTTTATGGTGGAAGCTTTTTATTTTTTTTACGGCTTCTTGCACGTAATTTTCTCCAAAATGGCTCAGGCCCAGGCGGTATGCTGTTTCAATCTCGGCCAATGATTTCTTCTTGCTGACTGCGACGATTGTAAAGCCAGATTCTTTCTGGTCAGTTAATGCCAAAGAGGACTGAATTCTGGATTGCAATGCTTGATAATTTTTTTCAATGTCAATCATCTTGGGAAAATGCTTTGTGCATCAAATACGGGACCATCAACACAAACCCTTTTCATTGCAACACCTTCTGGAAGTGTCACTTCAACCACACACCCTGCACAACCACCAATTGCACAAGCCATAAATTCCTCAAGCGATAACTGACAATCAATTTGGTAAACTTCAGCGAGTTTGGCAGCAGATTGCAGCATTGGCTCTGGCCCACATGCGTAAATGACAATTCGTTTTAATTCTTCTTTACTCAGTGTTCGAATCCATTGTTCAGCCAATTCTGTCACATACCCCTGGTGGCAGCCCTCGAAGTCATTCAGGCTGGCTAAACGGCAGGGAATGTTTTTGTTTTCCATGTCAGCAATAGAAGTGTTGTTGTCATTGTTCATGCCATCGACCTTTATTGAGGATTTCACCGTTGCAAAAGGAAAGGGGAGTTCAGAACCATAAAATGCAATCGGTGCATACCCTTGATTTAGATTCTTTAGGTATTCTGCTAAGAAAAGCACTGGAGGAATGCCAACTCCTCCACCGATTACAACTGGGATTTGGTTAGGTTTTTCGAAGTTAAAACCTATGCCGATTGGACCCATTAGATTCACCTCATCACCTGGTTGAAGTTCACTTAGAGCCTCAAGACCCGGACCTATAATTTTGTATAGAAATTCAACCGTTTTTTGTTCTTTGTTTGCTCTTAGGTAAGACAGTGGTCTTCTCAACAGTATATTTTCACCACAATCAACGAAGGCGAATTCGCCAGGTGAAGCAGTCATTGAAGATTTGTGAGCTTCAAGAGTTAGTACGAATTGTTTTCCAGCGAATTCTATTTGTTGAATAACCCTGGATTTTTCTTCAAAAACTGTCGCAGATCGGTGCACCATTATTTCATTACTTCTGCTTGCATCATTGATAACAGCGCCATTCTTATCGCAATTCCATTGGTGATTTGTTCTCTGATCACAGAATTTGCCCCATCTGCTACCTCATCTGAAATTTCTACACCACGATTCACAGGTCCGGGGTGCATAACGATAACATCATCATTGCAAGGCTCCAATCGCTTTGTTGTTAATCCATATTTTTCAAAGTAATGATCAGGACTCATTGTTTCTGTGAGCCTCTCGATTCTTTCTCTTTGCACTCTAAGAGCTACCACAACATCAGCATTGACTAATCCTTGTTCAAGATTTTTATTGTATTCTGCATTGGGATAGAACTTCATATCTGGTTCGAATTCTTCCGGGGTGATCAGCGTCAATTTTTTAACTGCCATGGTAACCAAACCTTCAGCCAAAGACCTAGCCACACGAGAATGTTTTATATCTCCCACGATGGCAACTTTGATTTGATCAAATCCTTTCTTGTGTTTTTTTATTGTTAGTAAATCTAATAATCCCTGGGTTGGATGAGAGTCAATAGACTCACCTCCGTTAATAACGTGCGAGCCTGAATCTACGTTTGCAACAATTTTTGACAAGATACCTCTTTCTTTATGTCTGACTACAAAGTAATTGACGCCCATTGCTTCAAGTGTTTGGATCGTATCGATTATGGTTTCGCCTTTGGTTCTAGAAGAGTGTTGTTCATCGATATTCAAAACATCTGCTCCCAGCCTTTTGGCTGCAATTTGAAACGAGCTTCTGGTTCTAGTGCTAGGTTCTAGAAATAAATTTGCCAAGGTAATGCCTTGGAGATTTTTATCTTGTGGTGACGGAAAGTTGTTGGAGGATAAAAATGTTTCTGCTTTTGCAAGAAGTTTCGATATTGTTCTTTGGTTCAGTTCTTTAAGATAAAGCAGATGTTTCATTTTGTTACACCATCATTATTGAATCTCGTGGTTAATGATAATTTTTCATCCCAGAGTTTCTAACTTTAACCATTGCTCAAGAATTATTTTTGCTGCCATGCTGTCCACTTGTCCTCTTTTTATTCTTCTACTCAGGATTCCATCTCTACGCAGATCTCTAAGTTCTTGCCTGGCCATGGTTGTGCTATAACTCTCATCAAACAATATTGTGGGCATTGTATAATGTTTTTCAATTGCAGATCCAAACTTTTCAATTGTATCGGCTAAAAGAGAGATTTGTTTATTGTCTTTACCGGGGTATCCAATGATTGCCAAATCCGGTTTGTAATCCTTGATTATTTGATCCAGTTGCTCCCAATTGGGATTGCCATTCTTAATTTGAAGAACATTCAAGGGTGTTGCTGTTTTGGTTATGCATTGAGCTATGGCAACACCCATTTTTTTTGTGCCAAAGTCAAAGCCAATCAGAACGCTGTTAGGCTTCAAATTCATCGATTATTAGTAACTGTGAAATGCGACCTAATATGCTAAGCATGGCCTATTTGACCGCTGATGTTGCTGGCGTTGATGCCTAGGAGATTGATGGCTTCCTCCCAGCGATTTTTATAGGGCACAGTAAATAATATATCCTGACTTGCCGGAGCATTAATCCAGGAATTAGTTTTTAATTCTTGCTCCAATTGTCCAGCCCCCCAGCCAGAATAACCAAGGATAAGTAGTGATTCAGAGGGACACTTGCCTGATGCCATTGAGAGCAGTATATCCTTGGAAGTGGTTATGGAAATGTCTTCATTAATCTTGGATGTATTTTCCCATTCTCCTTCTTTATGCAACACAAAACCTCGCTCCAGGCCGACAGGCCCGCCTTGAAGGACAGGGAAATTGCCCAGTTCATTGGGGGTATCTAGGTTGAGTTGATTGAGCACTTCAGAAATATTGGTTTCCATGGGTCTGTTGATAATCAAACCAAATGAACCGGTGTCATCATTTTCGCAAATGTAAGTCACAGTTTGGTGAAAATTAGGGTCATTGAGACTGGGAGAGGCAATGAGCAACTGTCCAACTAAATTATTGATTTGATTTGTTTTTTTAATCATTTAGTTTCTTTTCTATTAGATCAAAAAAGATACCAACCACATCATAGTCAGCGTATCTTTTTATCTCTCTCATCCCAGTTGGGCTGGTTATGTTGATCTCGGTAAGAAAATTGCCGATGACATCTATCCCAGCAAAGAAGATGCCACTGGCTTGTAATTTCGGGCCGATAAGATTGCAGATGCGTTTATCATTTTCACTCAGGGCTTGAGTTTTGGGTTGAGCTCCCGCGACCAGATTTCCTCGATTGTCAGTTGTCAGTGGTATCCGAGCCAATAAAACATCTACGTGTTTTCCATCAACTATATGTATTCTCTTGTCTCCTTCAACAACTTCTGGAATATATAATTGAGCCATGACCGTCTCACTGTTTTCATGGGTGATGATCTCAAATATGGAGTTGGTGTTTAGATCGCCTTCAGCAATAACAAAAATTGATTTCCCACCCATTCCATCAAGCGGTTTAACCACGATCTTTTTATGCAGTTTGAGAAAGTCCTGTAACTGATTTATCGAGGATGTCACCAGAGAGGGAGCAGCACACTCAGGAAAAAAACTAACGCTTACTTTTTCATTAAAATTCCTTAACGATTCTGGGCTATTAATGACTAGTACCCCTGAGGACTCTGCAAGATCAAGAACGTAAGTGGTGTAGATGTACTCTATGTTAAAGGGTGGATCTTTTCTCATTAAGATAACATCAAACTCTGATAATGGGATCTCGTTTTTCTCAGATAGAGAAAACCAGGAGGTTGTATTGTCTTCAACCCTCAAAAGCCTGCCGGAACCCATAGAGATTCCATTTTTTATCCTTAGATCCTGTTGCTCAAAATAAATTAGTTCGTAAGACCTAGATTGGGCTTCCAACAACAGACTAAGTGTTCCATCTTTTTCTGGAATGATTTCCGCTATCGGATCCATAACCACTGCTAATTTCTTTTTTGTCATGTTTTTTTCATCAGGTTGATTTCATTCTAAACTAATTAACAAAATCTCCATAAAGGTATTGGAGGATACTCAAAGCCATAATTGGGGCTGTTTCTGTTCTAAGAAGTCTGGGTCCAGTTTTGACAATTTTATAGCCAGATTTTTCTGCCATTGTTTTTTCATCATTACTAAAACCCCCTTCTGGTCCTATGGCTAAAGTGATATTCGTGGCTTTCTCTGCATTAAAATTATCCGTTCCAGTGGTGTCTAGAAAAAACCCTAGCTCCTGTTTATATTCGCTTAAAAGGTTTTGATTTAGCTCTCTAGGCTCAAGAATTTTAGGCAAGCGTACCCTTCCAGATTGTTCACTGGCACTGATAGTTATTTTTTTCCAGTGGCTCATTTTTCTTGGGGTATTCTTGGCATTGAGCTTAACAACCGTATTATTAGACAGCATTGGCACGATACTGTGAACACCCAATTCAGTTGCTTTTTGCATAACTATATCCATTCGCTTGTTTTTTGATATTGATTGCAAAAGAGTGATGTGTACGGGAGATTCAACATCAGGTCGCAGGCAATTGAGTAAGGCTACGTCAACTGATCGCTTTTTTTTAGCCACAATTTCCGCATCCCATTCACACCCACTCTGATCGAATACACACACCTTGTCCCCGATTTTTAAACGCAAAACACGAATTAAATGGTGAGCAGTATCTCCAGTCAGTGTTACTTGATCTTGATTTTGTTTGATTGGGTCGCAAAGAAAACGTTGTGTTCGGAAAATTGTCATAGGATACCTTTAAAAGGCATGGCCGATTTCAATAATCGGACCGGAGGCTACATTTTCTGCATACCAGACACCACCATCCTTAACAACAATTTCTACGTGTGCCATGGCATCTATGTTGGCCAAAGGATTGCCATCGATAACAATCATGTCCGCCAATTTACCGGGCTCGATGGTTCCCAGTTGTTCAAACTGACCAAGAATCTCGGCGTTAGTTTTGGTAGCTGCTGATATGACCTGAATGGGAGTCATGCCACTGTCGACTAAGGCCGACATCTCATACCACATGGCTTCGGTGTGAAAATTGAGCGGACTGGCCGCATCGGTACCAACACCCATGTAAGCACCAGCCTCTATAAATTGCCGTGCAGCCACTTTAGAATTTCGGGTCTCAGTTCCAATATCAAAGAAATAGGAGAGTCGATGAAAGTTATTAAAAGAATCGGTGACCTCAGCATAAATATCAGGCGGCATGTCTTTTTTATGAACGGGGTTGTACAGTCTTTCGGGAAACGCTACGGTCGCCGGATATACCCAGATACGGTGGGAAATTGTCTGCACAATCGGGATACCATTGTGTGCTATTTGTGCCAGTAGGTCATCGTCGTATGGTGGATTACGAGCGGATCCCACGTGTTGGAAAACATCGACGCCTGCAGCAATAGCTGCACGAATGGCTTCTGGGTGGTATAGATGGGCATGCACTTTCACCCCATGTTGGCGGGCTACATCAACGACAGCACGATAATCTTCCTCAGTGAGTCCTGCCCAAACCTTGATAATATCCGCACCTTGTTCAATCAGCTCCCGAGCCCTTGTTGCAGCTTCTTCTGGGCTGTCAATGAAGATCTCATATTCGGATGGTATCCCAGGCCATCTGATACGGGTTATCCAAGGTCCCGAAATTGTAAGACGTGGCCCGGGGATTTCCCCAGAACGTATTTTTTCACGTAAATCCAGTATCTGGAATGGTGTACCTAAATCGATAGCACTGGTCACCCCGGCACGTAGCATCTGTTTTGCAGCTATCGGCATGACCTCATGCAGCCGCTTGGTGCCTTGAAGGAATTTATAATAGCGAGTGTAATCTCCATGACCTATTAGATCGACATGGACATGTGCGTCAATTAAACCCGGCATCAGTGTCTTGCCACTAATATCGATGACAGTGGCATTTTCAGGGATTGGAGTATTGTGGCGTTTGCCAACAGCAACAATGCGTCCCTTATCAAATATCACAACTGAATGATGAATTGGTTCAGCCTCGTATCCGTCAAGCAACATTCCGCCAACGAAAGCAACTGGTCGGTCCGGTCTTAAAATTTCTTGCGAGTGAATACTGCAGGATAGCAGGACAACGAAAATAAGAGTGATAATGCGAAACATATAAAACTCGATTATTTCTGATTAATTAGGCCAATAATTTTTGGGCCAATTTGAACAGGTTGAGATTAATCAACACTCGCCATTGCCAAGGAAGAATGTAGGTTTTCTTACCAACATCAATGGCTCGCAGCATTTTTCTAGCAGCCACATCAGTCTCCATCAAAAAAAGCATGTGAAATTTATTAACGTCGGTCATCTCACTTTTAATGAAGCCCGGGCAGATGGTGGTAAATTGGATGTTGTGTTTTGACAAAGTATTTCGCCAGCTATCAGCGAGCATTCTTACTGCTATTTTTGAGGCGGAATAACCGCCGTGATAAGGCATAGGGTTGAATCCTGCAAGAGAAGAGACAATGACGCATTTTCCTTGTTTTTGCTCCTTCATTTTGGGGATAAAAGGGATAATGGTATTGGTAACGCCTAAAATATTGGTGTTTAAGACATGATTGATGCGTGAGGACTCACCTTTGGACAGTCGGTCAGATATAGCTATACCTGCATTGGCGACAACGATATCAATACCTTTTTCCCCAAGCTCCATAAATTCCTTGGCTGTTTTTTCAGATAAATCTGCATCTGTTACATCCAGAGAATAGGTTTCAACATGGTTTGCACCTTGGTCCAAGCATTCCTGTGCTATTTGTTCGAGTTTTTCTTTCCTACGAGCTGCTAAACCCAAAATTGAACCCCTTTTTGCATACTCAATAGCCATTGCTGCACCAATGCCACTGCTCGCGCCAGTGATAAATATTTTTTGATTTGTTTTCATATTTAGTTGTTTGAGTTTGTTAATCGACCCTTAAATCTATCCTATTTGTTCCTTTCTTGCATTAAATACAAGACTTCTTCAATAAGCCAAATTCTATCTTGTCCCCAGACAGATAAGATAATTTTTTTGTCTTGATTTTTTAAAATCATTGTCGGCGGTCCCCATTTTCCTACCTCGTATAGTGCTAAACGATTTCCTTCTATCTCTTCACGCCAATCATTGTTGTCTAATTCTTTTTTTGCTTCTTCCCAATTCAAGCCGATCTTCTCCACCACATTATTGATGGTTTTGGTCAAATACCCATGTTGACCTTCTGACCAAACTGCTTTTAGGAATGCGTTAATGTAGTCTTCTTCCTTACCTTTCTCTTTGGTGAATTTAAATAATGAATAACATCTTTCCACTGCTTTACCTAAAGGATCAATGATATTCCCGAAAGGTATACCTTTTTTCTCTGCAATCCTTGTGCAATCTGACAGTATGTAGAGCAATTTTTCTCTGTTTATGACCATACCACGCATGACCATTGGCAAAATGGGTCGATAAACTATTGTTACCGGATAACGTTTCCTGAATTCAATCAGTTGTGGTAGTGCCAGATAACTATATGGGCTTCTGGCTGAAAATAAGACTTCAAGGGTTATTCCATCTAATTTTAGCGGCAACTTATCTTTTGATGACCTGCGTTTAAGAATGGATAGTTGATCGAACTTGTTGATACCGAGCGCAATCAATCTTTCTTCCAAAAAAGGTACTCGATCAATGCCCCCATAGCATTCTCCCTCATAGGCGAAGACTCCTCCGTAATAATGGCCAAGTTGTTTCTGTTTTCGGTTGTTGATATTGATGCTTTCTGAAACTTCTTCATCGCTCAAGATGGCTGCATTTTTTTGTAGTGTCTGCAACTTCTCTGTGTCATTTCTCCACAGAGCCTCACCTACTTCTAGTGAAATTTTTGCAAAAGATTCTTGCTCAGTTCCCAACAAAATTGATTGAGCAATTTTTATGTTCTCAGGCTCAATGTCAGTTTCACTGGTACCAAAGGTCAAGCCGTAATAAGGAGCAATCACTGTTGCGTCTTCAATACTGTGTTTTTTAAGCATGTCAACTTCAGGCGTTGAAGATGGAGGTGGAGTTCCCACAACCAAAGGCATCAGTTCGATATCGTATGAATTTTCCAATTGATCTAAGATTTGACAGCAAAGATGGCTGTATGGGTCATCAACTTGATGGAGATAAAAAACTTGGTGAGGTTTATTTTCGGCTCTTCTTTTGTTTTCTCGTTTTTCTCTTATTTTTTTTCTACGCGATGGATCTAACAATAATTTCGTGACCCGTCGGCGAAGTTCAAGCTTAACCCAATCAATTAAGAGCATGATTTTACCGCAGTGCTGGCAGTATTTTTTCCCCGATCATTTTGAGTCCTTTCATAGGTTCGTCAAAGAGTCGGATCGAAAGATCAGTCATGCCTCTCTTTTTAAACTGCTTGAAGCGATCAAGTTCACGATCAATATCGCTAAGATCACCAGCTGAGCTCAAATCTGTAACCAGTTTTGAAACCAAAGATTCAGGGACGTTTTCGATTACACCAGATCGGCTGATGTAAGCTTTTACAAACTCGTTGTTAGCTCCGGCATTGAAATTATCAATGACAATTTGTGCTTCATCTTCCGTTAAGAAATGATGTAGCGAAAAGGGCGGCAACAATGATCCACGAAAGACGAGTTCTCTTCTAGCTTCTTGGAAGGATTCTTCTTTATCCTCTTTAATATGCCAGGCCCAAAAGTTGCTTATTCTGAAATCTTCGGCAGGTGTTTCCCGTTTCTCAAGACCGATTTGAATATTGGTCATTGCCCCATCTAACATCGGTACTGCAACATCACTCATTTGCAGTCCATCGGCAAATTGGCCACCAAGTCTCAACATTTGAGGTTCAGTGGAGCAGGTATAAATTTTGGGACGAGCCGATTTTGCCCAAGTAAATCCTTGCATATATGGTCGGGTGATGTTGAAAATTTCACCTTCGTATTTCAGATTGAATTTTTTTTCAGAAGCAGACAGTAAAATCTCCACTGCTTCTCTAATGGCTCGAATAATCCGGAAAGGCTTTAATCCAGAACAACTGTCCTGTTCACAAGCAAACTTCATCGCCCCTAATGTCCCTCCACCTGCACCTACAGCTATGATTGCACGACCATCAGACAGTTCGTTCAGAGTTAATAATGCATTTGCCATTTTGAGGGGGTGCATTTCAAAAGGGCTGACTGCCAATGGTCCCAAGAGGATTTTACTCGTTTGTTGTGCTGCTGGTATCAGGCTTAGAAACGCATCCCATTGCTGATAATAATTGGACGACCAAAGGGCTCTTACCCCATATTTTTCTGCTGCAACAGCCAACTCTGCAACCTGGTTGGGATGCAGATCAGGTTCGAGGATGATTTCTATATCCATACCACTTCATTGCAACAATCTAAATTCGTTCGTGATCCCAAATTGTCTCTTCTTGATTTTCTTGCCTGGCCAAGGTTCGGGCAACGACAAACAAAGCATCTGATAATCGATTGATGTATTTCAAAGATTCTCTATTGATTTCTTTTTCCTCTGCAAGTTTGCACAGTTGTCTTTCCGCGCGCCGACAAATAGCCCTTGCTTGATGGCAATGGGCTGCAGCTCTAGTGCTGCCTGGTAGCACAAAATCTTTCAGTGGAGGCAGTGTTGCATTAAGGTCGTTGATCAAATTTTCTAATGCAAGAACATTTGCTGCATCAATATTACTAAATTCTGGTGCTGCAATTTCCCCGGATAAATTGAATATATTTTGTTGGACTTCAGTAAGAAAAACCACAATCCTTGGCGGCAGGTCTTTTGAGGTAATCAGAATACCAATGCTGGCACTTAATTCATCCAGTGAGCCAAAAACTTCAATCTGTTGATCATATTTTGGAACACGTTTATTGTTTCCAAGGTCGGTTGAGCCATCATCACCTTTTCTTGTGAAAATCTTTGTCAATCGATTACCCATATGGACTCCTAAGCTATTCTCCAATGTTAGTTTATCTTCTCTCCTACTCTAGAAGCAAAAAAGATTAGGGTTTAGGTCGGTAAATGAATCCCAAATAACCTTTCCTTTTGGCAGTATTGTAATTGTTAGCAAGCATGTATGTTTCATCGGTAATATTATTGATGGTTGCTCTGATGAGCCAACGTTCACTGAGATGGTATTGAAGGGTGATGTTACCGAGTAAATAGTCATCAAGTTTGACTCCACCAAAATCCATCCTTGAATCACTGAAGAGGATATTCATATTGAAATCCAGTAAACCAAATGATCGTCTCAATCCCAAAGAAACGGTTTTTTTGGGCCTTCTCAAAAGCATTTGTTTGCTTGTGGTGTTTTTTGGGTTTTGCAGTGTTGCGTTTAAATAAACGTTCCAATTGTTGGCAAGGTATTCTATATGCCCCTCAATGCCTCTAATTCTTGCTTGCTCAATGTTGTAGAGCTTAAAATCATTATAATTAAAGGTAATTAGGTCTGTAATCTCATTGCTAAAGGCTGAGAATTCAACACTAAGCTTGTCAGAAGGAATCATTGCAATACCAATACCGATATTCTTTGAGATTTCTGGAGTTAGTTCTGGATTGCCTCCATACCCATAGAGATCAAAACTGGAAGGATTTCTTGTTGCTCGACCAGCATTAAGCAATAGTCTCATTGAAGGATTAATGATAAAGCCGTACTCAATATTCCACGTTATCTTATCCTCAATACCCTCTTTGTTACTGATTCTTGCTGCTGTGAGCAACTGATGCTTGCCTCGGTTTATTATGTCTTCAATATAAAGGGCTGTGGAATTTGCCTCTGTGGCAATATCCAAACCATAGTTGCTGGCGCCAAATTTTTCATTTGCTAAATATATGCCTGCGACAATTTGATGATTGTCGTTGGCATGGATAGTATTTTGCCACTCAAAAAAAAGTTTCTTACTGTCATTAAAGTCAGGTGTTGCATTCTGTTTTATATCGTCTCTAGCGAAACCAAAATTGAGATTGGTTACCCATCTATTACCGAATATTTTATTGATATCTAACGATCCAGCGGTGTTATTGAAATCTTGGCTAACAGGCGTTAAAAAAAAATCCAGATATTCTGTTGTTCCAGAGCTTTGCCATACATTAGTCACCAGTGACCAGTTATCGTGATCAAAATTTAAAAAAGCATTGACCGAGTCATTCTCGTGACCACTGGCAACGTTGCTTTCAGTTCTTGCAGGAAATCCGTCTGTTTTGTATTGGTGAAATTGAATACCCCCTTGTATCTCACTAGAATGGAAACCGCCCATGAGATTAATGGCATCAGTGTTATCAGAGCCAGTTTTATAGCCAATTTCATAACCGGTTTTAGTTTGTTTTTTTGTGATGATGTTAATGACACCGCCTACAGCATTTGATCCATACAAACTGGTCCTTGGAGCTTTAATGATTTCTATCTTTTCTATAAGATCTGGGTGAATATTTTGTATTGCCGCGGTTCCTGTGGCCGAATCGTTAATTTTAATCCCATTGACCAGGATTAATGTATGATTGCTGTTTGCTCCCTGCATAAATATCGAAGCAATTTGACCAGGACCTCCAGTGGAAGTGACATCAATTCCGGCAATAAATCGGAGTATTTCGGATAAATTATTGGCACCTGAGAGTGCTATATCCTCGGCGTCCAATATTGTTACTGGGATCAGAATTTTTTGTTTGGGTAAATGTGTTTTTGTAGCGGTAACGATAAGATTCGACACAGTTGGCGAAGTTTGTGAAAAAGACTGCTGCGCAGGTATTGCGGCTAAAACTACCAGCAAAAAAAGAGTCTTTTTTAGTTCCATGTTTATTCCCTAGATAAATTTAAATCTCAAACACAGATTTGTGGGATAAACAGAAAGAAGACTATGTTTTATGCACCCACCGTACCGGTTTGTTTCCATTGAGGTGGTCTCCGGGCTGACGAGTGGGTTCCCCAGTCCAATATACCTTCCCGTAGTTAAACAGTGGTTTGAATAGACAAACTATTCGGATATCGGATTACACTCGATCACCGTTGCGGGGGCAGCACTGGAATACCAAGATCACCAGTTTCCCAATCCAATCACAGTGATTAGAATCTCAACATCAACAACTAGAACTTAAAGCAATAATTTTGTCAATTATTTTTATGGCTGGAGCCTCTTAACGGTCCAATTATCTCCTGTTTTGATGCCCTTGCTGCCAATGGTCAGAGCCCGTTTGAAATGCATTCTGTCGTGGAGCCGGACATTGCGGTTAAGCCAGAATTCAACCTCTTCAGCCCACAGGCGGTAGCCGCCCCAGTGTGGAGGTCTCGGTATTTTTTGTTTGTCCAAAGCAAGCGCTTCACTGGTGATATTAAAACGATCAAGTATTTTTCTGAATTGGTCGTCGAGCGCTTGTCTGCTTTCTACAGGATTGCTTTGATCGCTTGCCCAGGCACCAACTTGGCTTCCAAGAGAGCGAGTAGCAAAATAGGCGTCATTTTCCTTGTCTGGAGATTGCACAATTGTACCTTTAATCCTGGCTTGGTATCCCAATTTATCCCAATGAAACAAGGCGCTGGATTTCGGGTTTTCCTTAATTTCCAAGCTTTTGACAGAGTTATAATTGGTGTAGAAAACGACGTAGCCTTTTTCAGCATTGATTTCTTTGCACAATACCATTCTTGCATTGGGCACACCTTCAGAATCAGCTGTGGCAATTGCCATAGTATTCGGATTGGGCTGCAGATCTGATTCTGTGGCTTCATTCAGCCAGAACTGCAGCAATAAGAACGGGTTTTTTGTCATCGAGCGGCTTAACATCTTGCACATCATCAGGGAGTCAATTTGCTATAATCATTTTCTTTATGAATCATACCAGCCTCGTTAGGCTAGCATAAAAAATTCTTTATGATTACTGTGGATTTTTGATGAGGAGATAATTGAGGGTCAGAAAACGATGACGAATCTGAAAACACTCAGAGAGCAGCTCACCGAGGTAGATATGAAAATTATTGACCTTATCCATCAGCGGCAGTCCTTGTCTAAAAACATTGGATCAATAAAAAGAAAAGCAGGCAAGCCAACCAGAGATTTTATGCGTGAAAAACAAGTTCTTGAATTGGCAACATCTCATGCAGAAAAGTTGAATATGGAACCTGATGTAATTGTTGATGTGATGCAATTACTGATCAAAAGTTCATTAAAAACACAGGAAAAGGCCAGGGTTCAGGCAGAAGGCCAGGGCAGCGGCCGATCCGCATTGATAATTGGTGGAGCAGGTAGAATGGGGAATTGGTTTGTGGAATTCATGAAATCTCAGGGTTTTGATGTTCATATAGCAGACCCAAATGCCAATGGAGAGACAGAGAATACCTTCAGTAATTGGCAAGAGACGGATGATCGTTATGATGTAACGGTTGTGGCAGCACCGCTTAGGGAGTCTGCTTCGATATTAAGTCAGATGTTGGACAAAACGAGAACTGGGTTGATTTTTGATATCGGCTCCTTAAAAGCACCATTCAAAGAAACACTAATACAAATGGCAGAAAAAGGAATGCAAGTTGCTTCTATTCACCCGATGTTTGGTCCCAATACAGATTTATTGACTGGTAAACACATCATTTTCATGGAAGTTGGTTCGGATCAATCACTTGAAAAAGCGCAGAAACTGTTTGAATCAACAACAGCCCAACAAATCAAGATGTCCTTGGACAATCATGATTTCGCAATTTCCTATGTTCTGGGTTTATCCCATGCACTTAACATTGCCTTTGCAAAAGTATTATCTGCGAGTGGGGAAAAGAAAGACCTGCTTTCCAAGCTTTCCAGTACTACCTTTAAAGATCAGTTGGGAGTTGCTAAAAGAGTGACTGATGAGAACCCACATTTATATTATGAAATACAATATTTAAATAAATTCAGCTTAAAAACTATTGCTGAACTTAATCAGGCAATCCAAGATATTTTTGACTTTGTGGATACAGGCAATGAGGCAGATTTTGTCGCAATGATGGAGCAAGGAAAATCCTATTTTTCTGATGTATAAATTAACCAACTTGAATTTTTTATTGCAAGGATCAACCGACCATTAAAATGGTTGATCTTATTGATAAAAATGGTTACAGAGCCAATGTAGGGATAGTTCTGATGAACCAGCAGAAAGAATTATTTTTTGCAAAAAGACGCTACCAATCCGGCTGGCAATTTCCACAAGGAGGTATCCACCTTGGCGAAACACCTGAAAATGCCATGTACAGAGAATTACTGGAAGAAACAGGCCTGACTAAAAATGACACTGAACTCTTGTCTGAATCCAACAACTGGTATCAATATAAAATTCCAAAAAAACACTTACGAAAATCAAAGAAAGGGAAGCCATTTGTTATCGGCCAGAAGCAGAAATGGTTTTTGCTAAAACTGACAGGTGCAGATAAAGCAATCAGCTTGACTAGTCCTTCAAAATTTCAAGAATTCGACAGTTGGAAGTGGGTTGACCCAGCCTTACCGGCAAAACAGGTTATACGATTTAAACAGCATGTTTATGAGCAAGTTTTAACTGAATTTCAGACTTTTTTTAACCAATGAAAATGAGTTATAATAAGTTATTCAATTTTTAAACTTGGCTAATAATATAAATGGAATCGAGCAACAATCTAAGCACTGAAGCGGTAATCTTTACTGATGCTGCTGCAATGAAAGTAGGCTCATTGCTTACTGAAGAAGAAAATCCAGACTTGAGTCTGCGGGTTTATGTAACCGGTGGCGGATGTGCTGGTTTTCAATACGGCTTCTCCTTTGATGAGAATAAAGATGAAGGCGATACAGAAGTTGTAAAAAGAGGTGTGCGACTTATTGTTGATCCAATGAGTATCCAGTATTTAATGGGGGCTGAGATTGATTTTCAGGAAGACCTTCAAGGTGCTAGATTTGTGATCAAGAATCCCAATGCTGAAACCACATGTAGTTGTGGTTCTTCTTTTTCATGATCTAAAGATTAATATTTTCTTATTAAGTAGTAGAGGGGGACTCAGTGGCGGCATCTCAGGCGCTCCACAGCACTAAGAATATTCGAAATATCGCTGTGGTTGGCCATGCAGGGTCCGGAAAAACCACGCTGATTGAAGCCTTGCTAGAAAAATCAGGGGCTATTAAGTCAGCCGGCAGTGTCAACAAGGGCACCACAGTTTGTGATTACACGGACCAAGAGAAGCGCCTCCAACACTCTCTCGAAGCGAGCATGTGCCATCTTGAAATCGATGGTACTTTCATCAACCTGCTGGACACCCCTGGATATCCGGATTTCATGGGACGTGCCTTGAGTGTGCTGCCAGCGGTCGATACCGCAGCGATTGTCATCAATGCTCAAACAGGTGTCGAACTTGTTACTCAACGCATGATGGACTTCAGCGCACAACGTAAACTCTGTCGGCTTATCATTATTAACAAAATCGATGCAGAAAATGTAAACCTAGAAGGCATATTTAAGGAAATTCGAAAAACATTCGGTCGGCAATGCCTGCCACTGAATCTACCTGCGCAACAGGGAAAAGCCATAGCAGATTGTTTCTTTGAACCCGCAGATGAAACGCCGGATTTTGCTTCTGTGGAAGCTGCCCACACGGAAATATTTGACCAAGTCGTGGAGCTCGATGACGAACTCATGGAAGCCTATCTGGAGCAGGATGACGACATTTCTCTGGAACAACTTCATGATCCATTTGAGCGTGCGTTGCGAGCCGGTCATTTAATCCCTGTCTGCTTCGTCTCATCTGAAACAGGTGCCGGTATTCAACAATTGTTACGCATTTTATCCAAGCTCATGCCAAACCCGATGGAGGGAAATCCCCCGGAATTCTTTAATGACCAAGGGGAAGAAAAAATTGTCACAATAAGTGCAGGTGACGTGGATAGCCATTTTGTAGGCCATGTCTTCAAGGTCAACGTTGATCCTTATGTAGGTCAGCTCGCGACCTTTCGAGTCCATCAAGGTTCAGTCAAGAAGGGCGATCAGGTTTTTGTCGGTGATCAACGAAAAACGGTAAGACTTGCACATTTGTATCAAGCCCAGGGTAAAAATCTTACAGAAATTTCAACTGCAGTATCAGGGGATCTTTGCTCTGTCTCAAAAATAGAAGACCTTCGTTTCGGTTCCGTTATTCATTCCAGTCACGATGAAGACGAACTGCACATGAAGTCTGTGCAAATGCCAGCGCCCATGTATGGTGTGGCTCTGGAACTAATGCAACGGGGTCAGGAAAAAAAGCTGTCCGATGCGCTGCGTAAACTGACCACAGAGGATCTCAGCGTGAAGGTGGAATTCAATGCCCAGGCAAATGAGACCGTGCTCCGAGGGATGGGTGAGCTACATCTCCGTATGGTCCTTGAGCGCATGAAGGAAGAGTTCGGCATCAAGATATCCACCCACCCACCCAAAATAGCCTACTTGGAGACCGTAACCCGCGAAGCTGAGGGCCACCATCGACATAAAAAGCAGACGGGCGGCGCGGGACAGTTTGGAGAAGTATTCTTGAGAATCGAGCCATTACCACGGGGAAGTGGGTTTGAATTTTCCAACAAAGTTGTTGGTGGCACTATACCGAGGCAGTTCATACCTGCCGTGGAGAAGGGTGTCAAACAAGTGCTCGACGACGGCGCCATTGCTGGCTACCCGCTGCAGGACGTGAAGGTCATTGTGTACGATGGTAAATACCACCCGGTGGATTCCAAGGAAGTTGCATTCGTCGCCGCGGGCAAACGTGCCTTCTCTGACGCTATTTCCAAAGCGGAGCCCATTGTGCTGGAGCCAATCGCTAAAATAGAGGTCACCACTCCCAGTAGCCATGTGGGTGATATCACTGGCCACTTGTCTGGCGTTCGAGGTCGAATCGCTGGTAGTGTCGCAGTTGCAGGAAATCGGGTGAGAATATCAGCAGAAGTGCCACTAGCAGAGCTCGGAAACTACCAGACCACACTCAAATCACTCACAGCAGGTGAGGGCAGTTTCACCATGGAACTTGATCATTACGAAAGAACCCCGCCGGCGGTACAAAAAGATTTAGAGAAGGCGTTCCGACCTGCCGCCAATAATTAAGAAAAATCTGACTCAATCGATAACGACTCCCGCGGATGGTAATTCTGGATCGACCGCTGCGGTACCTTCACCGATGTGGTGGCGCACACAATAATGTTACTGAGGCGGCAAATAAATTGCCCCCAGTATAGATTTCTTTTTTGACCCAGTTGTTTTTGTCAGTTCTACCGACTTAGCTTGCATTCTTTGATGCGCAAGAAATGCGAAACCAGCTGCTTCCACCCATTCAGGAGCAATTCCCCAATCTGTTGTTGATTGAATGTGACGGCCATTCAATTTGTTCTTAATTAAGGCCATCAGTGATAGGTTTTTGATGCCTCCACCAGAGAAAGCAATGGCACTATCTTTTGGACATTTATTAATGGCATCAACAATCAATTCAGCAGTCAATAGAGTCAGAGTCGTTTGAATATCTTTAGCCAAAAGTCTCTGTCCAAATCGTTTTTTCATAGATAAAATCCATTCCAGATTGAAATCATGAGATCCTGTGCTTTTGGGTGGTGTTTTTTTGAAAAATGGATCGGATTTAAAAATTTTTAAGAGTTTCATATTGGGTTTGCCACGTTTGCTCCATTCACCTTTATGATCGTATTTTTCTTGCTTGTTTTTTGCTATCCAAGCATCCAATAGAGCATTGCCCGGCCCTATGTCATAGCCAAAAAAGGATTTCTTGTTCAATAGGACTGATATGTTGGCTATGCCACCAATATTGATCAATATTCTCTTGTGTTTGTTGCTGCCGAACATCCAAGAGTGAAACGCTGGTGCTAGAGGTGCGCCTTGACCACCGGCTGCAATATCAGAATTTCTGAAATCTGCCACCACTGTTATATTGGTTTTTTCAGCGACAATACTTGGGCTACCAATCTGCAATGAACCTGAATATTGATTTTCAGTATGGTGAAACAGGGTTTGCCCATGCAAACCAATTGCCGTAATACCGCCGGGATTAATTCCTTGATGTTCAATTAACTGGTTGATGCACTTGGAGAATTCAATGCCTGTTTTTGCATTAATCACAATGAAATCTTTCAAGGAAATATTTTGATTTTCTCTCGAGACTATTAATAGTTGTTCTCGCAAACTGGGAGTGAATTCTCTTCTTGCTGAATTGATAATTGACCACGAATTATTTTCAATTTTCACCAAAGCAGCATCCATTGAATCCATGCTGGTACCTGACATTACTCCAATATAAAGTTTAGATTTCATATCATATTTTCTTTTCTAAAATTCATTATATATCCGAAAAAAAATGACCTACATAATTTCATTCAATCGTTTATTATTAAGATCAGAACCATCCATGATATAAGAAAGTCTGCGTATGATTTCTAAAGATAAACAATTGCTGGAAATTCAACGGGGAACCGAAGAAATTCTTGTTGAAGAAGAATTTGCCAAGCGGTTCCATCAAAAGAAGCCATTAAAAATAAAAGTTGGCTTTGATCCAACCGCACCAGACCTGCATTTGGGACACACAGTCATCATCAACAAAATGCGTCAATTCCAGGAGTTTGGTCACGAGATAATCTTCCTGATTGGTGATTTCACTGGAATGATTGGTGATCCATCCGGTGTGAATGAGACACGACCTGTGTTGACTCGGGAGCAAATCGATGAGAATGCAGCCACCTATGAGAAGCAAATATTCAAAATACTGGATAAGGACCTGACTAGAATTGAGTTTAACTCCAGTTGGATGCAACAAGTTGACTCGTCCAAATTAATTGAGATTGCATCAAAATATACCGTTGCAAGAATGCTTGAGAGGGATGATTTTAAACAACGATTCAAAACAGGCAATCCGATTTCAATCCATGAACTTCTTTATCCCTTGGTCCAAGCTTATGATTCTGTTGCTTTGGAAGCAGATGTGGAGCTAGGGGGTACGGATCAAAAATTTAACCTTTTAGTCGGTAGACACCTTCAGCAACTCTATGGGCAACCGCCACAAACGGCCATCACTCTGCCTTTATTAGAGGGTCTCGATGGGGTTAAAAAAATGTCCAAAACTGCCAATAATTACATTGCCTTAACAGATTCTCCAAAGGATATGTTGGGCAAGATTATGTCAATCTCCGATGAGTTAATGTGGCGGTACTTTGAATTATTGAGCGCACGTTCACTCGATGAGATCGGGTTGCTGCAAAAACAGGTAAAGAAGGGCAAGAATCCAAGAGATATTAAATTTCTGCTTGCCGAGGAAATTGTTGAACGATTTCACGGCAAACAAAGTTCTGATGATGCAAAAGAATCCTTTCTCAGGCAATTCCAACAAGGACAGATGCCTGAAGAGATAAAGTCAGTTTCCATTAACTATTCTGAGGTGGAGTCAGAGCCCGGAATGATCAACATGGCGAAGCTTCTATATTCAGCAAATCTGGTGACCAGCGTCTCTGAGGGCCATCGAGCAATCAAGGCAGGATCAGTGAGATTGGAGGGTGAAAAAATTGAGAGTAGCCAACTGCAAATGGATGCAAATTCAAGGCATGTCTTGTCCTTTGGCAAACACCGTTTTGCTGCAGTTAAATTTATTTAAATATTAACTGTTGAACATCCTGATCATGCTATTATAATGCTCGTTCGGTTAAAGTAGTTTAGCTGATCTTGTTCTTTAAAAATCTGTTTAGGTAATTTGTGTGGGTGCTCGTATTGGTACAGTAGTTACAGGTGCGAGCAAAAACCTACAAAATTTTTTGTAATTTTTGTGAGCACGTTTCAAACTTTATTTAATATGAAGAGTTTGATCCTGGCTCAGATTG
>JGI24919J38490_100428_pt1 | contig 36300 bp, 34 predicted proteins | sample LinPFosmplate7_FD_38490 | JGI IMG/M metagenome (IMG submission 38490) | reverse complement strand
TGCAGGTCGACTCTAGAGGATCCCACCCGCGGTTATGCCGGACGCGTAGCAGGGGGAATCTTCAAAAAAGGAGATAAAGTCGTTGCACTGCCATCTGGGTTAGAAAGTGAAATTTCCGGTATTCACACACTAACCGGAGAGCTAGAAGAGGCCTTCCCGCCGATGTCCGTCACCATCACTTTAGAGGATGATATCGACATCAGTCGCGGAGACATGCTTGTACGTAGTGAAAACCGTCCGGAAGCTCAGCAAGACCTTGATGTAATGTTATGTTGGCTCAATGCCACACCACCGCGTCCACGTGCGAAATACGTCCTAAAACAAACCACGGCTGATGCACGTGCCATGATTACTGAGATTCAGTATAAAATGGATATCAACACCCTCCACAGATTAGAAGAGGACAAGGATATTAAGATGAATGATATCGCCCGTGTAAAGATTCGATCTACTAAGCCCATCTTCGCTGATGAGTACAATCAAAACCGAGTTACAGGATCATTAATTCTAGTAGACGAAGCAACCAATGAAACCGTTGCAGCGGGGATGATTCGTTAAAATCAATTATCCATTCGACAAAAAGAAACCCGGCCTAGCGCCGGGTTTTTTATGGTTTAAAATGTTACGCTATTCTCAAACGCAACCCCTTAAATTCAATGGACTTAAAAGAGATTGTCGTATTACTCCGTAAATAAACGTCTGTTGAATCATGATGCGTTCGGGTTTAGACGGTAACGAGTATAACAATAACAGCCACCAAAGCCACAGTCAATAGAAAGGTCGCAAGATTCCCCTCCCGATCATCTTTAACATATGCCTTCAGTGACTTCTTTCGAAAAACAATCCAACGAATAAACCCACCAATGGACTGAAAGGTGTATTTCACTAAAATGGCCACTAAAATTAATAAGATGAAGTCGAGCATGGGGTAAGGACGGTTAAGCTGTAGATGTCAAGATAATCATTCCCACCGTAAGCGCGTTGAACTATGGTTATCGTACATTTGATCACGAATGGAACGTGATTCAAAACATACAAGAATTGCAATACTTGGACTAGGCTATGTAGGCCTTCCCCTGGCCGTTGCTTTTTCTAAAAAATTCGGAACCATTGGCTTTGACATCAATGCCGAAAAGGTTGCCTTAATGTGCAATGGTGTTGACCCAACCAGTGAATTGGCACAAGGAGCTTTATCAGAGGCGTTACAGGGTCAATTATCCGTTACCCATAACCCCTCCCTGTTGGCCCATGCCAATATCTACATCATCACTGTTCCTACCGATATCAACCTGGACAAAACCCCGAACCTCGAACCGCTCATTGAGGCAAGCGAATTAGTCGGGGAATACCTTCAGCCTAATGATTTGGTGATCTACGAAAGCACTACCTATCCAGGCTGTACCGAAGAAATTTGCGTTCCCGTTCTTGAAAAAGTCAGCGGCCTCACCTACAACCAAGATTTCACTGTAGGCTATAGTCCCGAGCGCATCAACCCCGGCGATACGCAACGTAAACTCACCAACATTCTCAAGGTCACTTCTGGCTCTTCACCCGAAGCCGCACAAAAAGTGAATGCCCTCTACAACACCATCATTGAAGCGGGGACCCATCTTGCCCCGAGCATCAAAGTAGCAGAGGCCGCCAAAGCCATTGAGAATGCACAGCGCGACGTGAATATAAGCTTCATGAATGAACTCGCCTTGATCTTCGATAAACTTGGTATCGACACGGGTGATGTCTTAGCCGCTGCAGGCACCAAATGGAATTTCCTTCCATTCAAACCAGGACTAGTCGGTGGACATTGCATTAGCGTCGACCCCTACTACCTTGCACACAAAGCACAACAAGTAGGTCACAATCCCGAGGTCATCCTTTCCGGTAGAAAAATCAATGACAGCATGGGACTCCACGTCGCCAGCTCAGTGGTCAAACTCATGAATCAAAAGGAGATTCCCGTAAAAAGCGGTCGTGCGCTTATTCTAGGATTAGCCTTTAAGGAAAACACAAGAGATGTCCGAAACTCCAAAGTCATCGATGTCTACCATGAGCTTAAAAGTTTTGGTTTAGCGGTAGACGTTCATGATCCATTGGCTAATCCAGCACAAGCACTGCGCGAATACGCCATAGAACTCATTCAAGAACTCAACCTTGAGGCCTACCAAGCCATCATTTTAGCGGTAGCGCACGAAGAGTACAAGCAGCTTAAAATCCATACCTCAGCAGTGCAGGTTATTTATGACCTAAAAGGGGTTCTCCCGCGTCAAAACGTCGACAAACGCCTATAAAAAAGACCGCTCATGGCGGCCTCTTGGTTATTTTCTAGCGTAGTCATCCTGGACTCTCACAATATCATCTTCATCTGAAGGATGGTCGGGATCCGTATGTTGCCAAAACTCTGCAACCACACCCCAGTTTTCCAATCCAATCAATCGATGGCGCTCGCCTTTTTCGAGAATGATGGTTTGACCGGCGTAATAAGAGACCATTTCCCCTTCTTCATCAGTAGCGCTGCGTACAATCCCCACTGGACCTTCAACAACGCGCCAAGTTTCAGCACGACGGTGATGGTATTGCCAGCTCAAGCGCGCTTCAGGCTTCACCAATAATATCTTCGGGCTCAGCTTACCTCCTATACGCAAGGGCTCAACATCCAAGCCGTCAAAATACAGATCAGCAAATTCTTGGGCCTGGTTTTCATCGACCACAATGAAGCCTCCCCAGGGACGCCTCAGATCATAACAGTCAATGCGAAACCCTTGATTTTTAAGTTTAATTGAAGTCTTTTCAAATTCAGTCATTGGGTAGAAGAGAATTAAGGTAAATATATCAACTTTTGCTCTCATCCTACAATACCAGGGGAGTATCAGGCGAGACAACCACAGAGTTAAAATCTATGGTTTATCAACAACTGCAGTATAAAGACTATATTTGATGAACCAACCAAGACCAAATATGATTAACCTACTGCTTCGCTTTTACCGCGACAGGTTCCTTTCGCGATGGACCGTATTATTGTTCGATGTTATTGCTACACTCCTAGCTCTTATCGTCAGTATTGCATTGCGTTTTAACTTTTCAGTTGATCAAGCACAACGAGTACTTAATCTCCCCTCTTTTATCGGTGTGCTTGCCTTATATACTCTTGGATATATAGTTGTAGGTAGCCATAAAGGAATCTTGCGTCATACCTCTTTGGATGATATAAAGAAAGTACTAAAGTCGACAGGCTGGGGATTTGGCCTAGCCATAGTCGTGACACTGAGTCTTTCAATTGCTGGTGTGGGCCGATTATTCCCTTTAAGCATTCTGAGCTTTCATTTTGCACTAACGACTCTTGGATTGATTGTACTTCGATTGGTAGCAAAAAGCATTTATGTCGCCGGAACTCACCAGAAAATTAATTTTCAAAACGTTTTAATTTTTGGTTCAGGTGATAGTGGCATAATGACTAAAAATGCACTCCAACAAGAGCAAAAAGGAAAATACCGAGTGGTGGCTTTTGCAGATGACAATGCGAATAGGTGGGATAAAAAACTTCAGGACATTCCTATCTTTTCTCCATCTAAAGCTCTTGATGCAACGTGGCTTTCCACAAATAATATTGAGTTGGTTGTTATTGCCATTCAGAGTATAAATCCAACTCGAAGAAATGAAATTTCAGAGGCAGCTCTACATGCAGGAGTTAAGGTTAAGGTAGTTCCCTCTTACCGCAACTTGATTGATGGAAACCTCACATCAAAACAGTTGAAGTCCATTAAAATTGAAGATCTTCTTCAACGCAACAAGATAGAATTAGACAACGTCAATATTTCAGGAAGCGTCGATGGAAAAACAGTCTTAGTAACTGGCGCAGCAGGGTCTATAGGTAGCGAGATTGCACGTCAATTAAGCTTTTACAACCTCAAAAACTTGATTCTCATCGATCATGCCGAAAGTCCGCTATACGATATCGAGCAAGAATTAAAAGAGAGCAATAGGACTAAAACGACGATCAACCCCATTTGTGAAGTAGCGAACGTGAAAGACCGTTACCGCATGGATACAATTTTCGATAACTATCGACCTGATATAGTATATCATGCTGCAGCATATAAGCACGTTCCTATTATTGAGAAGAGTCCCTATGAAGGAATTTTTGTCAATGTTTTTGGAACAAGAATAGTTGCGGATACCGCTCTTAGATACGGTGTTGAGCGTTTTGTGATGGTAAGTACAGATAAAGCCGTTAATCCTACTAATGTAATGGGCGCGACCAAGCGTGTTGCGGAGCTTTACACTCAAAGCTTGAACGAACATGGCAAGACTAAATTCATCGCTACGCGTTTTGGTAATGTATTAGGCTCAAATGGTTCAGTTGTACCATTATTTAGAAAGCAAATTGAAGCTGGAGGGCCCATAACAGTTACGCATGAAGAAATTACTCGCTATTTCATGACTATACCTGAGGCATGTAATCTAGTTCTAGAGGCAGGAGCCATGGGTAAGGGAGGTGAAGTATTTGTATTTGATATGGGAGAGCCTGTCAAAATCATTGATATGGCGAGGAAAATGGTTAAGCTCAGCGGTCTCGAAATAGGCAAAGATATTTCTATTGAAATCACTGGTTTGCGGCCAGGAGAGAAGCTCTATGAAGAACTATTGGCAAGTACAGAAAATACACTCCCTACCCATCATACGAAAATTATGGTTGCTAAAGTTGAGACGTACAGCAATAAAGCAATCAAAGAACATCTTGATCTATTAACCGAAATAATGATTGACGGCGATGTTGTAGGAATGGTTCGTAAAGTAAAAACAATAGTTCCTGAGTATATTAGCCAAAACTCAGAATTCGAAGCGTTAGATTAGTTTCTAACCTTATCTCCTTGACCACTGCCAGTTACTGTCATTAAGACGTACTTAAAGTAATGGGAGACTTTAAGGTTGCCAACCATTTTACTGTCTTCAATAGCTAATTTCTTTGGCGTTGACATGTCAATATTTTGAACTTGTGCAGGACCGGTAATACCTGGTCTTAAACTAAACACCCCTCTTGAGGCTCTTTCTGAAATCAAATCTTCTTGGGTCGGCAAGCAAGGTCGTGGGCCAACCAAACTCATATTACCTTTAAAAACGTTCCAAAGCTGGGGCAACTCATCCAACTTAGTCGAACGGATAAACTTTCCTGTTTTGGTAATTAAGTCGGCTGAAATCTCATGGGTTGGCAAATTTGCAGCCTTCGGCGACATTGACCTAAACTTAATTAAGGTAAATAGCTTTTGATCTTTACCCACACGTTTTTGAATAAAAAATGGTTTGCGATGCTCAGCAAATAATATCAAAGCAATGATTAGTATAAATGGTAAAAGCAGGATGAGGCCAAGGAAGGCAGCTAAAAAGTCTAATATTCTAATCATGATTGTAGCTTTTTAAGAAAATGTTTATTGAATGGTAATTTCAAAGAATGCCCTAAAGAGAAAGTGATTTTCAAAAGGAAAAATGGTATTGGAACTACTACTTTCAGTGATTTCACATCAAAATTTAATAGCCATTCCTTTGGGTTGTTTAAATCCGCTCTCGCCTCAACCATGTTTAAGTCTTGTTTGAAGCTATCCTGATTCATTGAGTCAATAATCGAATCTGAAATAGTTTTTAATGAAACCCACGACATCCCAAAACCTTTAGGAAACCTTAATCCAACACCTTTTTGTGCTAATGATTGTAACGGCCCTAAAATGCCCCTTGATTGTGGTGGTAAACAAATAAGCGCAGGCCTTAGAATTTGAATCCGATCATCACCTGTATTTTTTAAAAACTCTTCTGCCAACGCTTTTGATCTCGCATAAGATGTTGCCTCTGGTGTATTATCCAAAGCATATATAGAGCTAAGGAATATGAAACGTTTTGCTTGGTTGTCGTTTGAAAAACGAGAAAACATGCTCTTAGTTAAGTCTACATTGGCAACAAGGTATGGCTTGAGTTCCGTAAATGGTGAATCTTTAGAGATTCCAGCGGTATGAATATAAAAATCAAAAGACTCCTCTGATGTTAAAATAGCGTCAAATGTTGTCTCAGTGGACCTCGAAACATTAGTTACAGCGTATCCTTTACGTTTTAGCTCTTTCTCTAAATAAGAAGCTACGAAACCACGGCCCCCAGTTAGTAGTACATTCATCTATTTATTGGTTTGTGTTTACTGCTTTCACAATTATAGAAATAGTCTTCAGCGAAGATATAAATCATTATACCTACGTAGTAGCTTTTTTACGCATTATCATTGGCCTACTTTGGGGACGATTCAAGGCGATGCACGTCTTCGCAGCACCTGTCCTGCTCCTCATACTTTGAGGATTCATGGGCATCAAGCACATCTGCGCCTCTGCGGTAAACCCCTCCATCCTCACGGTGATGGCACTGATCGCCCTGACCGATGTGCGCTTTTCTGAAGCAGGACTGTCAATACTTTCAACATATTCCAATAACAGCAACGCCGCATACGTCTGATAACTGTCCGATCCTTTGGTAACATGATTCACTAAATCCAAGTAAAACAGAAGCCTTTGCCCTTCAGAATGTAGCGTCAAACTCACAAAAACTGAAGTTACCCGCCACACCTTTCTGCGCCCATCATAGCTATTCTCAATCATCGTAGGAATGATTCAATCCACATCCGAAAGCAGGTGGTAAACCGTCTCCATATTCGGCCCATTAAAGCCAAACGCATCATTCAGTCACTTCAAATACCCGGTCCGATTCCGCTTTGCGCGTCGAATTGATTTCCTCCCACTGCAAGATCTCCTGAGCTAGCTCATAGCCAACCTTGAATTCCACACTCTGCGAAAATACATTCAACTGTACGATCAGGGAAACAACCATAAAACTCAACTTTCTCATATCCCAGCGGCTTAATTCTAAAAGATAACGAACTGCGATTAGGAATTCGTTCGTAGAAATTGGATTTTCGCTGAACCAAAGCAATACAATGAAACGAATTCTAGTCACCGGAGGCCTCGGATATATCGGCTCTCACACTTGCGTTGCACTTATCGAAGCAGGATACCACCCTGTGGTAGTCGACAATCTTCACAATACCCGTATTGAAACGAAGAGAGCTATAGAGGAAATCACAGGTCAATCCCTTGAGTTCTATAAGCTGGATGCAAAGAATACAGGAGATGTTGCTGAAAAAATTGGGCCAATTGATGGCACTATTCACTTCGCTGCACTCAAAAGCGTAGGTGAGTCCATTAAAAAACCAATGGAATACTACACCGAAAACCTAGAGTCACTCTTAAACATCATCCAGGTATCCTCAACCAACGGAGCTAAGAGTTTTATCTTCTCTTCAAGCGCAACTGTATATGGTGAAACTCAACAAGAATGGGTAACTGAAGAAACTCCGTTGGGTACTCCTCTAAATCCATACGGACATACTAAATCACTCGGAGAGCAAATCCTTAAGTCCGGCACGCATCCGTTCAAAACCATTCTTCTGCGATACTTCAATCCGGTAGGAGCTCACCCAAGCACTAAAATCGGTGAACTACCAAATGGTATTCCAAACAACCTGGTGCCTTACATTACTCAAACTGCTGCGGGACTACGAGAAAAGTTAACTGTATTCGGATCGAATTATGATACTCGCGATGGATCCTGTATCAGAGATTTTATTCATGTGGTCGATTTAGCGGAAGCTCACGTTGCTGCCTTGGATTATTCGGAAGGAATGCTAGAAAATGTTGATGTATTCAATGTAGGTACGGGAGCAGGAAATACCGTCCTAGAACTGATAAATACCTTCGAAGAGGTTAATGGTGTCAAATTAAACTATGAAATAGGCCCCCGTCGTGAAGGAGATATCAAAGCTATCTATACAAACACTTCAAAAATCAACACTACGTTAAATTGGAAAAGTAGGTTTTCCCTTAAAGATTCCTTGAAGCACAGTTGGGAGTGGGAGAAGAATCTTCGTGGCCTGTAACAAATGCTCAATCAACGATTAGGAATTCATTCGTAGAAATTGGAATCTACGCCACTAATCAAGCAATAACAATGCTCGTGGCTGAAAAGCGGGTCACGGGATAATTCTGGGGAGAAGGGCCTCAAGGCCGCCATACTTGCGCTTCCATTGATTAAACGTGGCTGAACTAATGCCCAATTCTCGGCATACATCCTTAGCGCTTCGACCACCATCATGCTCACGTAATGACTTGATAATCTGGCTTTCTTTAAATCTGCTGGGCTTCATTATCCCGAAATCTAATTATTCTACTTTTCATGGTAGCTCTTTCGGGGGGAATACACTCCTTTCAAACATAGTTATTTATACTAAAACAGATTTCTGCTAGAGAAAAATCAATTTTGTCATCTACATCCAAAGAAGAACGTTTATCCATAAGATACTTACGTTTCCTAGTCAACGCTTTGAAACCAAATTTCTGAAATTTTACAGGATTAATTACGTAGATAGCGCCATTGTACTCATAAACTTTTGGACAGTCTTGCCTTCTAGTGAACCTTCCTTCCTTAGACTTTTGAAGAAATCCCAACTCATCTTCTTCAAATAAAACATAATAAGGATTCGAATCAGTTTCTTTTACGGAAACTACCATATCAACCTCAGAACTCCAAAGTGACAGTGCTTCTTTTACATGGATTGTACTACGTAAAGGTGAAGTTGCCTGCAACAAAATAACTTGATCAAATTTTAGGCCTTGATCATCGTACCAATCCAGGGCATGTTTAATGACCTCTTGAGAACTTGCGCTATCCGACGCGAGTTCGGAAGGCCGAACAAATGGCACTATAACCCCATAGCTCTCAACAACTTGAATAATCTCTGCGTCATCGGTGCTAACACAGAGTTCATCGCCTTTATCCATTGCACCTATCGCAGCATCTAAGGTATATTCTATCATAGGTCTACCCGCTAGAGGTAATATATTTTTTCTCGGTAGTCCTTTTGAGCCTCCTCTAGCTGGAATCAAAAAGAGTTTTCTCATAAATCCAAGTGCTTTATGTCTGACTGTGCCTTTTCAAAATCAAGAGGCTTACCAATGTCCAACCAATATTGACGAATAGGGTAAGAAATAAGCCTACCTCCATCTTTAATTAGTTGCTCCATCAAGTCTGTTGCATTGAAAAAGCTATTTTTAGGTATTCCACCTAACAACTCACGTTTAACAATATAAATACCACCATTGCTGTAATATGTGTAGGTTGGCTTCTCAAGGAAATCAATAATTTGATGATCTTTTGTTTCCATTACAGCATATGGCACATCCACTTGATACGGTATTGTAGCCACTGACATATCAGCATCTTTTGCAAGAAAGTCCAAGAAAAAGTCTTCGTAATCTAGTGTGGTAAGGATGTCAGAATTGGTAACCAACACGTAATCATGGTGAAAACTATCTATCAGACTTGCTGCGCCCAGCGTTCCTAGTGCCTCTTCTTCCCAAATAAAATTAACCTTTGTACCATTTAAGGCCCTTTGGTTGTAGTGATCCTCTAGCTGCTCTCCTAAGTAGCGCACAGAGATATGGAAATCATCTATTCCAAAAGAACGCAATCGGTCTATATTATGATCAATTATAGCCTTATCTCCTACTTTAAGCAGTGGCTTCGGTACGGTATCGGTCATTGGACGCAGGCGAGAACCACGACCACCTGCCATCACCAATGCATCTAGCGGCAAGTAAGATTTTTGATAACGAAAATTAATAACATTAATAATTCGTTCATCAACGTCTAGTACCGGTATTACCTTAAAATGTTGTTCACGGAGTTTAATGATTTCAGAAAGTGAATAATCCGCTTTATTGACACTTTTAGGATTCGGCTGAATGAAATACAAGACAGATTCTTCTATGCCCCTACCCTTTAGTAAACCGCGTCTTACATCTCCATCAGTTAAGCTGCCCAACAATCGGGATTCTCCATCTACAACAAAAATAATGGCATCAGCGGCAAGCTTATCTAGCATGCCCAATGCATCTTTTACAGTAGATTCTTTTCTAATGAGATGATTTTTGTAATCCTTTATCATTACTTATAATTTCAATTATCATTTCCGTAGTTCCCGGTTTTACAAACATGTTTTCGCCCTCATAAGTATTTAACCTACCTGCTCGGTTAACCATCTCTAATATTTTTTTTGAATTAAAAGGGACGTCCAAAACATTCGCATTTCTCAATCGTCCTTTTTGCCTATCTCCTACATTTATGACAAACTTTCTAAAGCTTGCTGCTTCTATTATACCGCTTGAAGTATTCCCAAGCATGAACGAGCACTGCTCCATAGCTTTAAAGTAGTTAAGTTTCCCCAATGCAGAGACTAATTTCACTTTAGTTGGATATAATTCTTGTAATCGTTCAAATTGTTGATTAAACAAAGAACCCATTACATCGCTGTTTGCTCCGGTGATCAAGATGTTATATTGATTAATTAGTTTTTCTAAGACTACAAAAGCTGTTTGAGCGTAGTCTTCATTCCTTGAAGCTCCTACCGATTCTGGATGAAAAGTGACCAAAACAAATTCATTAAAGGGGATACTAAATTGTCTACTGACTTCTAACCATGTGGGCAACACTATACTTTCAAGTCCTTCTAAACTAATCGATCCAACAGTATGTATGCCTTCTTTTGTATCAATCAAGGCTCGTAATCGATCGCTATAAGTATCTGTTCCTGTGAAGTGATAATGTGAAGCCAACGAAATTTGATGTCGATATATATTATCGGTAGCTCCAAGAGTAGTTTCACCTCCGTAAAGGTGTGCCACTTTTAATTCAAAAGGTATTGACGCTTGTACCGCTGCAGACATCTCCCAGCGATCCCCAAGTACAAATATTAGGTCAAAGGTATGTTGATTCCAAAATTGCGCGAAATCACTCACTAAAGAACCATACCCTGAAGCTATATCAAATACACTGTCACTTTCAGGCATAGTTCCAACAGTGTGAATTTTGGAACATTCATCACTTTCAATAGCATCGATTGTATTGCCCTGCTTCTCTTGTAGATGCATGCCAAAAGCAATGACTTCAACATAAAAGCCTTCATGATTTTTAAACTTCATCAATAAAGGCTGATATACACCGTAGTCGGCCCGGGAACTGGTTAAAACTCCTATTTTCATTGGAAGTCTGCAGGGTCTAATTTAACCAGAGCTGGTAAATCATTAATCAAAGTTTTACCTAAAACTTCGTTCCAATGCATGGGTGATATACCATCGCCTGGACGCAAAGTAATTAAATCCTCCTCTCTGAGAATTGTTCCTCTTATCAAGGCTCGGGCGGTGTGAATAGATTTTCGAGCAATCTCTTTATTCTTCAATTCACTATTACTCGGCTTCTTAATTCCATCTCCGCTCGTAGCTAATTCAATATTGCGTATTGCGGTGACCATCGCTTTAAGCTCGGATGGCTCCAATGAGGCTCGATGATCTGGGCCTGGAAGGTTTCGGTCCAAAGTAAAATGCTTTTCAACTACAGTCGCTCCCAAAGCAACTGCGGCAATAGGGACTTCAATACCTAAAGTATGGTCTGAATAGCCAAACTTTACTCCAAATTCCCGCCCAATTGAAAGCATGGCATTTAGATTCACATCTTCCATAGGAGTTGGATACTCCGTATTACAATGAAGCACAGTAATATCGTCCTTATCAACTCCCTCACACAATACGTCTAAAGCAGCTTGTATCTCTTCCATATCAGCCATACCGGTAGAAAGGATTAGTGGCTTAAATTTTGATCTAACCGCCATTAAAAAAGGAAGATTACTAATTTCACCTGATGGAATTTTATGTATTTCCTGAAGACCATCAATTAAATGCAAACTAGGTAAATCAAAAGCAGTACTCATAAAACCCACACCAATTTCGTCGCAATACGACTTTAACTCTTGAAAGTCATCGAAAGACAGCTCCAAATTCTTAACCATTTCAAATTGATTGGTATTATCACCATCATTTAGAATCTGATACGATGCCTTTTTGGCATTTCGTGAGATATTTAACTCAGTAACAAATGTTTGAAATTTAACGTAATTCACGCCTGCTTCCTTCGCAGCCTTAACGAGTAATTTAGCCCGCTCAATACAACCGTTGTGATTGACACCAGCTTCTGCTATAATAAGTGTTTCTTGTTTTCTCACTAGTATCTGTATTTTAATAAGTAATTTCTATACTTCCTCACCTTTTCGGGATTCTTCTCAGTCCATTCCGATATTAATTGTTCATAAAGATGTTTGTCGTATACTCTTGTTCCAAACTTGAATACTCTCATTTCCTTTGAAAAGCTTGCTTTAAATTTAAATAATCGATCACTTTTATCATTTGTAAGCCCCCCTCCTAAATGAAACTCTTTGGCTCCTAAAGAAACGCCAAATTTCACCGCCTCGTCTATCATGAAATTGTTTACACTATTGTCTGAGTTTTGTACCCGTCCAGATAAATGATAATGGAAAAAATTTGAGTAACGTAGAAAAATAGATGAACATATGATTTCACCTTCATGATTGTAAACGAAAGCCAAAAAAACTGAATCTTTTAACAACCTAAAAAATTCAATGAAATAATTCAATGAAAACAAATAAAAATCTTCAGCTTCAACTCTGCGCATTGTCCCAGAATATATTTCATAAAATTTTTTAATTTGTCCGTGATCGGGATGAGAACATATATCGAATATATGACCGTTCTTTCGTGCTTTTCGAATGACATTTCGTGTTTTTGAAGTATAACTCGAATTAAAAATTTCGTCATAACCTAAGGATAGGTCAATTACTATCGTATTCCTATCTTCGTATTGATGCATTTTTGAAGAAGAAAAGTTACTATTTCCCAAAAGCGGATTGAAACGGATAAATTCTGCAACGATATTATTTTGGGAACAATAAAATTCGAAATTCTCAAAAAACAACTTTATAAAGTCATCTTCATATGAATTCGTGATGACACCTCCATACCCATAAGCACTTTGAATATCATAATATCTCTCATTGAATAATGATTTAAAGCCTAGAATTTCATTCTTGAGAAATGGATAAACTGCATGTCGCCCATTATCGGAGAAGGTGAAAAAATGAAAACTACCTTCTCCGTTTATCTCACTTAATTTGTAATATTCCTCAAGTAAAAAAACATCTTTAAATACCGTAGGTATCTTAGAAACTGATTCTCTAAACGTTAACATATCGAACGAAGTTTAATTTAGCTAATAGCATATCCAAGACAACTTTATAATCTCGATTAGTCATGTGCATTATATAATTATCTGCCTCCTTCATTCTTTTTCAGGACAACACTGCTTGGTATATTTACAATTCGTTCTTCTAAAAATTCAGCATTTATCTGATTATCCCGCTGGCAATGCGAATACATAGGCAATCGATACATCAGCTGCCAAATAGGTCTAGTCATTACCCCTTGGTCATTAGTTTCTTTCAAAAAAGCATCTCGTTGATCTCGGTTTTCCAGCATTACTGACATCAACCAGTAATTCCACTGAGAAGTGCTATCTGGAATCGGCATCAATTCAATATCAGTCTTAGTAAAAAACTCACGGTATTGATTATAGACTTCTGCTTTTGCCAACCGATGTTCTTCTAATTGTTCCATTTGAGCCAACAAAAGAGCTGCGTTTACATTAGGCATTCTGTAATTGTAGCCCAATTCATCATGGAAATACTCATACGGATGTGGCTTCTTGGCAGTAGTCGTTAAGTACTTGGCTTTTTGACCTAACTCTAGGTCATTAGATACAATTATTCCTCCTCCACCTGCTGTAATAATCTTATTGCCGTTGAACGAAAAAGCCCCCAAAAGTCCAAAACTTCCTGCCGAAAAACCTTCACTCTTAGAACCCAATGCCTCAGCGGCATCTTCTATCAAAGGGATGCCCCACTCATCGCAAACCTCTTTGATTTTTTTAATGCGACACATAAAACCAAAAGTATGCATAGGTAGTATTGCTGCTATCCGCTTCCCAGATTTTTTATTGAAAATACCTTCTTCGCGCTTATCGCCAAACTCCTCTAAAAAAGACATTAAAGCGTTGGGCGACATACCCATTGTATCTTTATCGACATCGATAAAAACCGAATTAGCATTTTGATAGGCTATAGCATTTGCTGTTGCAATAAACGTTAACGCTTGGGTGATAACTTCATCACCAGATTTAACTCCTGCTAGACGAAGTGATACTTGAATTGCTGCTGTGCCGTTGACAACAGCTACGGCCTTTGAGGTATTTGTATAATCCGCAAGAGAAGATTCAACTTGGTCGACATATTTACCCACTGAAGAAACAAAAGTCGAATCAATTGTATTTAGTACATACTGCTTCTCATTACCATTAAAGACTGGCACATGAAGAGGTATAGAGTTATTTTTACTATTATATACCTCTCGGACGAATGAATTAAAGGTCTCTGTCCTCATTTTACATCTTACTATCTAAATACTTTCCTTTTTCCTCATGACCGAAATCAGGAATCATCTCATGGAAAAGACCAACTATTTCTTCTTTTGTCCATTTTCCTCGATTTCTCATTTCAGAAATAGAATGTAGAAAGTAGTCTAATTTATCCCAATTCTCTAAAAGACTGTTTTTAACAATGCCAAGATTTTGAAATCTATCTAAGTCGACTGTTTCATTAGAGGTAAAAAACTCTTCAAAGTCCTTTTCACCAGTAGTATTTGAAGGAGCAAATAGGCAAGGCCATTTGCCTTTCTGAGGAAGATCCTTCATCAAGGATCTAGCTTCTTCCTCATTCTCACAAAGGAATGGTTTAAAACCTTTACTGCGCAAATGTTTCTGAGCAATCTCAGCAAAAGAAATTAAATGCAACCCCTGACTCAATTTAGGGAAGAATATATCTCTATTCCGTCCTAGTAAGGAAGACAACAAACACAACTCACCAGATTCCTGTGGAACTACGAAATATCGCTTTACATCACTTGGGGCAACAATTGGCTGTTTTTTCACTATACGTTGGTTAAATCCATGTAAAAGAGATCCGTCCGAAAATGCAACGTTTGCAAAGCGTGAAGTTGAAATATCTATGTACTCGCCTTCTCGCATTAAAAACATTTCCATGATTCTTTTGGATCCGCCCATCATATTCACTGGATTTGCAGCCTTGTCCGTGCTAACGCAGAAATATTTTTTCACTCCTTTTTTCTTGCTCTGTTCAATTGATTTTAAGGTATTTAGAATATTAACCTCAATCATTCGCATCAGTGTAAAAGGATCTTTTTCGCTACGGACATGCTTTAATGCAGACAGATTCAGCACATAATCATACTCTCCATCAGACTCAATGAAGGCATCATATTGCCAAGAGCCTATATCTAAAGCAAAAGTACGGAAATCGCCATCTATGTAACCAAAAGAACTTCTAACATCTCGAACTAATTCTACCAAATTATTCTCACTTATGTCTACTACATGAAGTTTCTTGGGATTCCGTTTAAAGATTTCTTTAGTTACCGCTTGGCCTATTGAGCCAGCTCCTCCAAGAACCAAAAATCGTGAATGCCTAATAATCGCGCCAACTTCAACTTCATACCTTTGTACATCATCCTGTAGCAAAGATTGGTCTCTACCAAAATAACTTAATATATTCTCTGAATTGTTCATGCCTCTGATCTCTCTATTAAAAAAATGTCCCTATTAAGACTTTGTGTAAGTCTTTTCATCATTTTTTTACTCATATATTCTTAAGTTATATGGTCCATAATTTCTTTCAATATTTCGTCTTTATTATAACAATCTCTTGTTTCCATTATCCTAGAATCAAAATTACTGACCACATTCCTTATATTAGTTGAGTGTAAATTTATAAGGCTAATTCCACCACCGTGTAGCTCTAACTCTTCTGAAACAGCGCCATCGCCTACATAGATTATTGGAACATTAGAATTATAATAGAACTGAAAACGACTAGGTATAGTTTTCCGTAAAGTACCTTCGATTAAACTGAATATTACGAAACGGCAGTTCTTCAACGCTTTTTCAATCTCCCTCCGGGAAACCATACCGTGGAAATAAATATTTTTGTTGTTCTTATACTTTTCCCTGATATACTTAAATGCTGAGCCGTCCCCATATACTTCCAAGTTTCGAATACCAAGATCCAAAGAGCATATCTTAAGGAAAACCGAAATAATTTCATCTAGATTTTGGGCAGAACCAATATTTCCCGCATATACCAAACTATCGAACTTAGACCTGTCTGTCCCGCACTTGACCTTTGCTGCAGGCGAGAAGTTATATACTACCTTTGACTCTATTTTATATTTGTCCCAATAATGCTTTTTAAAGCTTCGGTTTTGAACAAGCACGACCGAAAATTTACGCAATATTTTTCTTGTGGCATTGTGCAGAATGTTCTGATAGAAATTTAATCTCAAAAATCCAAATTCAAAAGCAGCTTCAGGCCATAAATCTTGTGACCATATAACTGAGGTTCTATTTTTATTTTTCAACCCCCAGATAAAACTATAATCATATATACTTCCTACCTGATAAACGAAAAGTCTATCAAATTTGATTCTATTCACTAATAAACCCACTATTAAAGGCTGCCAGAATACATTAGCTATTTTCGATAAGATATTTTCGCTATAATTTAAAAAAATTGGGTACCTCAAAACCCGAATTTCTCTCCACTTAGTGCTTTCAAATCTATTCCTATAGTTTTTGAATAATTTACCCTTAGGGTAAGCCGGAGCTCTCGTAATTACTGTAACTTCGAAAAATTCAGATAAATACAAGGCTATGTCATTAATTATAAAATCTTCTGGGTGAAATACTTGGGTCACGATCAAAAGCTTTTTCATTCTATATCAGCATAATTACCGTACAACTTTGGCCTATCATTAATGAAAGAAACTAACAAGTTCATCATAGTTGAATACGAATGGACATCAAACGAAATATCTTCCCTTTTAGATAACAAACATTTACTTGATGTATATTCCTCATTTTTGAGAATATTCTTCCTTTTTGCTACTGGTAAATGTTCATTAAATAGGTGGAGCAAACCTAATTTACTTATAGGAGTTTTGTTCGACAAGTTCCATAGGCCTGTAAGACAATTATCAATAGCAAATTGTATTGCTCTAGCTAACTCTACCGTAGTTACACCACTCCAAAGAACATTACCATAACCTTGTATTGTCGACTCACTACGTTTATAAAACCAATCAAACAGGCCCTCAGCATCCTCCTTTAGCTCCGGGCCGATTATTGATGTTCTAACCGTAAGTACTTCAGAACCAGAAACCTCACCAAGAGCCTTACTTCGTCCATAAACATCATCAGAGTCGCGGAAGCTATCTTCAAAATACGGCCCATTAGATCCCGAAAACACGCAATCCGTACTCACATGGATGAGCCTAGACCCTATTTCGTTGCAAACTTTCACCAGAAAATGCGGGAAATATGAATTTATAAATATTGCATTCGCCGGCGAACTTTCAGCTCCTTTAATCAATACACCGATACAATTTATTATTACATCCGGTTGTATTTTTTTTATAATGTTTGTTAATTCATTTAAATTTGATACATCACAAATAATCGTTTCTGAATTTAATTTTTTTCGATAAGAAATATTAAATACGCTATAATTACTGTCAGCATTTAAAACATCATAAACAACATGACCCAACATTCCTGTTGATCCCAAAACTACTACTTTTTTCTCCATGTAACACGATTTATAAAATCAGTATATGACAAAATAATCTTTAAAACTTTATCTGAAACATTTGTAATGTTATAATCCGGAATAATTGGTGCGCTTCCAGTAAGGGATACACTCACCTTGATAGCATCAATGACTTTATTTGCTTCCAACCCAGCCATAATCAAAGTCCCTGAATCCATGCCTTCAGGTCGTTCATGAGCTTGTCTTATTGTTATTGCAGGAAAACCTAGTATAGAAGACTCTTCCGTAATGGTACCACTATCTGACATCACACAATATGCGTTTTGTTGTAATTTTATATAGTCGAAAAAGCCAAAAGGCTTGAGGAAAATTACTCTCCTGTTGGAAACTATGTTTTTCTCATTCAATTTTTTTCGAGTTCTTGGGTGAGTACTAACTAAAACCTTTTTTTGATAAAAGTCAGCTACAGCTGCTAAAGATTTTAAAAAGTCTGTAAAATTTTCTTCTGAGTCAACATTTTCTTCCCTGTGCGCACTAACCAATATGTAGTCTTTAGGCTCGAGAATCTCTCTTTCTAATACCTTCGAATTAGTTATTTCAGCGTGATAATATTCCAACACTTCTTTCATTGGTGAACCAATTTTTATTACTCGGTCCGGAGATATCCCCTCTTTTATTAAATACTGTCTAGCATGCTCAGATAAAGGCATGTTTATGTCACTTAGATGGTCTACAATACGTCGATTAATTTCTTCTGGAACTCTATCATCAAAACACCTATTACCAGCCTCCATATGAAAAATGGGAATTTTTAACTTTTTCGCTGAAATGACACTCAAACAACTGTTGGTATCACCATAAAGTAACAAGGCATCTGGGCTATGTAAACGAAGAATTTCATCAGACTTTTCAATCACCGCCGCTATAGTTTGAGCCGAACTACCTCGTGCAGCATTCAAATAATAATCAGGTTCACGTATTTTTAAATCCTTAAAAAAAACTTTATTCAATTCATAATCATAATTTTGTCCCGTATGAACTAAAACATGATCACAATATTCATCCAATTTTGCAATAACTCTACTCAACTTTATTAGTTCAGGTCTGGTTCCAACGATTGTAAATACTTTCATTCTTTATACAATTTTTTTATTTTCTATTTTTCTACACACGATAAATCTCGCTTCCAAATTATTCAGCGATAGCTAAAAAACCTTGCTGCGCCTGTGATGAGTGCTCTTGCCATTAGATTTGTTGTCCCTGGCCAATGCCGTAATAATCAAACCCTATTTCCGCTAGTGTTTCTCTGCGGTAGAGGTTGCGTCCGTCAAACACGACTTTGCCATTCATCGCTTCAGCAACCTTGTCCCAATCCGGTACGCGGAATTCTGTCCATTCGGTGATCAGTGCCAAGGCATCGGCACCTTGTGACGCCTCTTCAGCACTCGCGCAGTAGGTAATGCTATCCACAAGCTGGTGCTTAGCTTCTTCCATGGCAACCGGATCGTACGCACGAACGTGTGCGCCGGCGCTGGTCAAAAGGTTGGCGATGACCACAGACGATGCCTCGCGCATATCGTCTGTATTAGGCTTAAAGGACAATCCCCAAAAAGCAATGGTCTTGCCCTTTAGCTTGCCGCCGAAGTAGGCGTTGATCTTATTGTAGAGTACGCTTTTTTGTGCATCGTTGACTTGTTCTACAGCTTCTAAGATGCGCATGGTGTGGCCGTTCTCGCTTCCTGTGCGGGCCAAAGCCTTGACGTCTTTAGGGAAACAAGAACCGCCGTACCCAATGCCTGGGTAGATGAACTTGTTACCAATGCGTGGGTCCGAGCCGATACCTTTGCGTACCCAGTTCACATCTGCACCCATCTTCTCGCACAAGTTGGCGATATCATTCATAAATGAAATCTTCGTGGCCAACATGGCATTTGCCGCATATTTTGTCATCTCCGCGGATGGGATGTCCATGAAGATCACTGGGTGGCCGTTCAAGGTGAACGGACGGTAGAGCTTGTCCAATGTTTTTTGTGCCTGCTCGCTATCCACACCCACCACAATGCGGTCGGGCTTAATGAAATCTTCAATAGCCGCACCCTCTTTCAAGAACTCAGGGTTGGATGCGACGTCAAAGCTGAAGGAAACACCGCGGGCGTCTAAAGTCGAAGCTACGGCGCTGCGTACCTTTTCTGCAGTGCCCACTGGAACGGTGGATTTAGTGATGACGACCAAGTAGTCTTCCATGCATTGGCCGATAGATTTTGCTACGGCGAGCACGTATTGAAGGTCTGCAGAGCCGTCCTCTCCCGGAGGAGTCCCCACAGCGATGAAGGCTGCAGAGGAGCCCTTGATGCCTTCGGAAAGGTCGGTGGTAAAGTGCAATCGGCCCTTCTCAAAGTTGCTAAGGACGATGTCTTTTAACCCCGGTTCATAAATGGGAAGGATGCCGTTTTTCAGGCCTTCGATTTTCTTATGGTCAATATCCACGCAGCTTACCTCGATGCCAACATCCGCCAAACAGGCGCCGGTCACCAAGCCTACGTATCCAGTTCCAATGACTGTAATTTTACTTGGCATCATTCAACTGGTAAGTGGGCGTTTATAACATCCAAAGTCTTTAATTTTTTCAACAAATCTATCTTTGATAATTGTACCGTGTTATGTGAATTATAATCCTCAAAATCCCTATTCTTAAATTTCACGCCAGCTGTGGTGTATTTAGAATAATTCAAATCCCTGTTATCTGCTTTAACCTGAAAGTACTCACCAAGATCGACAGCTTTTTCATACTCTTCTCGTGTGAGAAGGGTTTCATATAATTTTTCGCCGTGCCTCGTACCGATAATTTGAATATTAGATTCGACAGAGAATAAATCACAAAGGCCATTAGCAAGATCCAATATCGTAGAAGCCGGTGATTTTTGAACAAATAAATCTCCTTGACTTCCATTCCTAAATGCATACAAAACAAGGTCGACGGCCTCATTAAGAGTCATCATAAATCTCGTCATCTCAGGATTAGTAATAGTCAATTTCTCTCCTCGCAATAATTGGTCAACAAATAAAGGTATTACTGAGCCACGTGATGCCATAACATTTCCATAACGCGTTATACAAACGATAGGCCCTTCTTCGCCATAATTTCTTGACTCCGCAACGACTACCTTTTCCATCAAGGCTTTCGAAATGCCCATCGCATTGATCGGGTATGCAGCTTTATCTGTACTAAGACAAACAACATTACTGACAGCATTTAATCTAGCTGACTCTAAAACATTTAAAGAACCTAAAACATTAGTCTTAGTAGCCTCCATGGGGAAAAATTCACACGATGGTACTTGCTTTAAGGCGGCAGCATGAAAGACGAAATCGACCCCTCTCATAGCCCTATTTAAACTATCTATACAACGAACATCACCAAGAAAAAACTTAATAGTATCTGACTTAAACTTTAACCGCATTTCCTCTTGCTTTTTCTCGTCACGAGAAAAAATCCTGATTTCTTGGAAACCAACATTAAGAAATCCACTCAACACCGCGTTACCAAAAGAACCAGTACCACCCGTAATTAATAAAATTTTGTTTTCAAACTCTTCCATGTTCACTCTTGTTTTTCATTAATTCATAATACTTATTCGCTCTACTCGAGGCAGACTCAAACATCTCCAATCGCTTCAAACCGTTTCTAACTAACCTTTTTCTCAGTCTATCATCATTTTTAAGTTTTACTATTTTTTCAGCGATATCTCTGGGCGAATTTGGATCGCAATAATAAGCAGCATTTCCACATATTTCCTTAGCGAATTCTAGGTTCGAAGTGAGTATCGGTACGCCGCTCTTCATTGACTCAGGGTAGACTGCGCTAAATGTCTCTAGTAAGGTCGGCAAAAAACTTAAGTGAGATTGCCCATATAATTTTGGTCCATCTATAGGGTTGACTGGGCCTATGTTAGTTACATATCTATTACCAAGAAATTTTTCATTAAACACTTCTGCATTAATCGTTAGTTGAAAAACACAATTATGTTCCCCACATTTCTCTAGTATATCCGTAACTTCATTTATTATTTCTAAGTTTTTACTTTCATAGAATGCTGAAAATATTAAAATCTTAAATGGACCAAATTCCTGCCTGTTGACTCTCGTTTTTTGATTGTATATATCACTGTAAGTATTGCCAATTACAACAATTTTTTTTGTCTCTAATCCTTTCGATATCAAACCTCTCTTTGCCGAATTCGTCTCTACAATAACCACATCGCTATTCTTAAAAATTAACAATAACTTAAGTCTCGTGAGTATTTTACGCTTGAACCTCTTGTAAGGGTTTAATTTATTAAGAGCTATTTCTATAGGCATGTAACACCAACCATCAGCAAATCCAGAAATGTGAGTTACCCTTGGACGCCACAACTGAGGTCCAAACACAGTTAGAACTATATCCGGCAAAAAATTTCGCTCTATGCGATATAATTTTAATGGCAGAACTAGTTTGTTTAAAAACTTCCTATTCTCTAAAACAATGATACTGAAATTTTCCGGTAGCTTTAAATCTTGAATAGATCTATAAAATTTCTTTGAAGCAATCAAAAGAAAAATATCCTTTGATTGGCTCATTCGGGCGAATTCCACTACCAAGGATCTTCCTACTTGAATTCCACCGCCTTTTACCAAAGCGGAAGCATTAATTATTGATCTCATAGCTTATTGTATTTTTTGGGATCATTAATCCCATTAGAAGCCAGTAATTTAATTCAAACCACGAACCATGAATAAGGGATATCAAAAATTGGCACAAGCCTACGATAAAGAATATGCCGATATTGATTTTCCCCGCATCAATTCGACCCTTCCAAAAAATGATAATATGAAGTATTACCATTAAGACTAGACCAATATAACCTCCATATAGTAACCATCTAGTTGGTGCTAAAGGAAGCAAACCCCCAATGAAATTATCAGTTACAAAACCAACTCCGTACCAATTCACCTCAATAATATTTATTACTTCATCTATAAATTCCTTTCGAATTGAACTAGAAGCGTCGTCTCTTTGAAAACTAGACATGAGCAAATCAGTCCTTGTCTTATCAACATCTGAAGAAAACAAAGTGTGAGCATTACTTAGTGAAAAACCAAGCATAAATATTAATGCGATCCGTGTTAAGGAAAATTGCTTTGAGCGATAATAAAGCATTAATACGCTACTCACAAAAATACTTATTACTGCCGTTACCGAAAAGGTAAATAGTATTGCAGTTCCCACGATTAGCGAATATATCCCATATTTCAAAACTTTGAGCGATCTCCATTTCCATACATAATAGTATAAAGGCAGTATTAAAAACTTAGCGAAATTGGTTGGCTCAGAGAAAAAAGATTGCAGTCTTAGTGACCATCCAGTATTAACATTCAGAAAACCAAGTACCCCGTAGGATTTAAATAGATCCGTGTCCGAATACCTAGCGACTAAGTTGTAAGAAGGCTCTAAGTGAAAAATTACGAGGAGGAATAATAACAAGCTCTGTATTGAGAGAATTAAACCTACTCCTGAAACAACTCGAGCAATTTGGTTTGCAATAGACGGAGTTATCAGAAAAAATATCAAAAATATTAAACTAAACCTCCAAACAAATTTAATTGAACCAATTAACCCCGATAATCCAGACTGTAAAATCGAAATTAACAAAACATACACGACTAATAAACATATTGTTAGTAAAATATAATCTAATTTATATCTTGAGTTTCTGTTCTTAGCCGCATATAGGTATATAAACAATGTACCTATTATCTTGATTATATCATTTATAGGATCCCCTAGAAAAACTCTAATTAATTCACTGTCAAATGCAAATATCAATGCTAATAAAACCCAATGTAATTTTATCGCTTTAGCCACCTAGTTGTCAATCTTTTAAATAGCAATATTTTACTTTTTAAAGAATATCTAATATTAATCGAATACCCTAATAATCCTAGGAAACTGAAAATATTTCCTCTTATTATAGACAATAACTGATCATGATATACTCGATGGTTATTGTTCATGAGCTTCCAGTGAATTTCCCTCCATTTAGAATACCCACTAATAATCTTTTTATCATTCGATGATATTTTTTCAATTCCATCCATTGTATAATCAACTAGCGCCAAATCGACATTTAACGCCTCCATATTGGAATTTGCTAATATTTTAGTCCATAAATCCCAGTCCTGGCATGATTCCAGACTTTCATTTATGTTTATACTGCCAAGAGAAGATTTTCGAACTATTGCAAAAGAAAAACTACCAATGCAGTTGACATATAGTAGGTCATTCAAAGAAGTACGAGAACGTAGTTTAATTTTTTTCTTTGATCCAACAGAATAAACTCTATAAAAATCACAATACACAATTGCTGCCGTGGGACTATTTATCAATACACTTACCTGGACTTTAAGTTTTTGTGAATGCCATACATCATCATCATCTAAAAAAGACAAAACCTCTCCTTGTACAGCCCTTAAACCCAAATTCCTAGAGCCGGCTCCACTTCCAAATTCACACTTTAATAATCGAATTTTACTATTAGATAAATAGGTAGACTCAACAAGTGTAATCGTACTATCAGTGCATTTATCTGCAACAATTATCAACTCCCAGTTTGTGTATGTCTGACTTAACACGCTGTTAATCGCATGCGGCAACAGTGTACATCTATTATGAGTAGGAAGGATGATACTAACGAGCGGCTTCAATAGAAGAATATTTAATTTGAACAGTAATATTGTTTCTATGCTCGATTTTTACTTGACTTCCATTTAAAATATCTCCATAATTTTCATAATATTCGACAGGAAGAAGGTGTGTTTTGAATTTATCTTCACTTTTAATTTGTATTTGGAATTTGTCTTCGATGTTAAGATGTGCGTCGTTAATCATTACAATTCTCCTAGGGGTGATGTAAGTTGAGCTCCATGTCTCAGAACCAAGTAGTAAATTATCGTTTATGATTAATCCATCATCCATTAGTTCAATTGTGCGTTCAATCTTTAACCTTTTGTCCCAGGATTCTACTACTAGAGATAAACAGCAATCTTTAAAATATTCGTACCCTACACGACTATTATAAATCTCATTATCTCTAAACCGTTTATCCGCCAAGTCCCAACTATACCGAGAACAATGAGGAAGATTATGGACTTCTTGATCGCAATAAATTCCATTTGATGAATCCTCGTAAGTGTTTCTCCCGGGATCAACGAAAACTGGTAACCCTTCATGATATAAAACTATAGAACCGGAGTCACTGTGCCCGTGACTTCCGTAAGCGCCATTTTTAATCCAAACCCAAAGTTCAAATCCATTCTTGCGCATGACCACACTAGATTCTTTATTATTGTACTCTTGTACGCCTAGACTCTGCACAATTGAATTGACTTTATCTTTCAGCTCAAAATTTTTATACCATTGGCTGAAGAAAACTTTATTCTGGCTAAAAGGGTAACCCGCGAGATAGGATGGAGCTAAATCTGGCGAAATATCACCGAACAAAGGATACATTTTAGCACTATAAATACTCTGCAACTTTTGGCAATGTACAAGCTGACCTAAGATTTTCGGACGCAACCATAATAAGAAAGCATCATCCTCAGGTATACCAGAAGAAGCCAGAACAGAATACAACTCTAAAAACTTAGAAGTATAAAGCATGTGGTAGTGTGTGCTATTCTCTACCAAAAAATCATGTACAAACATTTCTCCATAATATTTGTACATGATTTCTGTTCCAATTTCTGAAAATCGCTCAATCTCAAGTTTCACCCCTAATAGAATTAATGAAATTGCATTATTGATGATATGATTATTCGTAAATCGTCCATGAAGCTCTAAATGATTTACCAGATGGTATCCTTGAATAATTATCGATTTATGAATCTCCTTTAATTTCGATACATCACAAGATTCATGATTCGTAAAATGTAAAAACATCAACCAATTGTATATTCGATCCGAAATGGTGTATGACTCCCACTCCATATCTTGTGACGGAACCTTATTTTGCTCTACCCAACCTATAATTTTCGATATTTGGAAATCGGCATCCACACGCAAATCCTTAAATCCAGATATTTTCAAATGGTTGAACCTTGACGAATACATAAACTTTTCTCGATCGCCCCCACAGTCGAAGGCCTCGTGTAGATCTGGGTTAACGGCAACAGCTCGGGATAATTTGAGATCCCCATCCTTGGAAGATTCTGCCTTAGATGATATAGTCCTCAGGAATAAAAGTCGCAATATTAACACCTTACGCATTATTCGCCAATTACCCCTTGCTCTGTAGAGGAATTGGAGCCTAAAAATAGGCAATACTTTAAAATAGAATGCTGCGCACACCAAATACCAATAAAAGCTAATTCTGTTTCTCAAATTATAAATCAAATATCTGGTCACATTCTATCTTCTTAACATAAATTCTGTACCAAATTTCAAGTACAAGTATTCTCCAATACATCCAGTAGTCGGATTTCTTCATTTTCGCTTTGTTGAAATCTTTTAAGTGTACTAGTCCCATTTCACTTACCAAGTATCCACTAAAAATTAGTTTGTCAAAATGGGAAATTTTATATTGGTCAATCCAATCCCATACCGGAGATCCAAACCCCTCTTTTTCTCTGTATATAATATGAGGATCAACATATTTCGAAGCTATTTTTTTTAGCAAATGCTTCAACTGCCCATTGGGTATTTTCTGTTCTGACGGTATTTTCATTGAATGCTCTACTAATCGAACGTCGAGTAATGGAACCCGACACTCCAAAGAAGCAGCTGAAGACATTTTATCTGTAATAAACAAAATATTGTCAACTAAATAGCTCCTGACATCCAAAAGCATTTTCGCATTTGTCCTATCAATTTTTAGTGCATATTTAAATAGATTATCGATTGATTTTTTTTCGACATTATCCCTGTTATACCAGGGGAAATACCTTTTCCATTTACGGGAATATATACCAGTCATTGTGTCATAGTAACTATTCTTGACATCTTTATGAAAGAAGATTTTTTTTAGAAAACTTTTTATTCTAGACTCCGGCAAATACCTAGAATATCCGCCGTACAGTTCATCACCTCCAGCACCGCTCAAAATGACTTTAATATCTTTAGAAGCTCGCTTAGAAAGCAAATATGTAGGAACAAAAGCCGCATCGCCATTTGGTTCATCCAAGTGCCAAACTAATTTCGGCAGGAGTTCCAGAATATTAATATCCTTAGAATCAAATGTATGGTGATCTATATTGTAGTTCTCAGCTACAGTATTAGCAAATTGACTTTCATCCGTTTTCCCTTCTACATTATTCCACTTTAAGTGAAAGCTTTGAACTACTCCTTTTGTTTCAATCGCACTCAAAGCCGTGACCAAAGAACTATCTACACCTCCACTTAAATATGAGCCTAAAGGCACATCACATACACACTGCATGTTTATCGATTCCTTTATCATTGGTTCAATTTCCGATAAAAGATCATTAATGTCCTTACTATCAATTCCTTCTTCTAACTCTAAACTCCAATAATTGACTTTTGTAGTTTGGTTTCCATCGTAAATAATATAAGTTCCAGGCTCTAATCTTTCTACTGAATTGAATATAGAAGCGCTGTTAGGAATGTAACCCAAGTCTAAAAAGCAAGAAGCGGCACTAATGTTTAACTCGCCTTCGAATCTATCTAAGGCTGCTATAGCCTTCATTTCACTCGCATAGACTAACGTGTCCTTGCCAACATAATAATATATTGGTTTTATTCCTATATGGTCTCTATAAAGAAATAATCTTTTTTTTCGGTCATCCCACAAGGATATCGCAAACATTCCATTTAATTTCTTGACGAAATCAGGTCCATAAAAATGATATAAATGCGGAAGTATTTCAATGTCGGAATTCGTAGTGAATACAATACCTTTAGCTTCTAATTCTCTTCTTAGTTCTTTGTGATTGTAGATTTCCCCATTACACAGAACTACTACACGACCATCTTGGCTGAAAAAGGGTTGATTCCCTCCTTCTATGTCCAGAATACTCAGCCTACGCATTCCCATCGAAATCTCCGATGAATTATAATACCCTTCGCCATCAGGACCACGATGAAAAAGTATATTTCCCATTGTTTCCAAATCTTCTTTGCGACCGTCAATGCACGGGTGATGGATACCAAATATTGCACACATTAATTCTCTAAGTTTAGAAGTTTCAACACACCCTTTCTAGATGGTTTCTCAAAATATTCATTTTTCATAATTTGGCAGCTATTCACAACTGAGCCTTCAGAATTAAAGCGATTCTTAAAATAAAACACCGCACTTAACATATCCTCTACATCTAATACCACACGCCATGATTCAACACATAGATCTGGCGGAATTGGATTCTGAATAATCATTGAAAGTGAAGAAACAATTATCACAGGCTTTCCAGTAACAACCGCCTCTAGTGCAACACTTGAAGCACTGGTTATCAGTAAATCCGTTTGCGCCATGATTTCATGAAAATCATCTTTAACAAAATGCAAATCTGAATGATATTTGCGGTTGACATAATTCCGAATAATATCAGGAGTCCAGGTAGGGTGTGGTTTTACCAAGATTTTATACTCATCGCGACTCCAATTCTCGAAGCATGGCTCCAACAATTTTAAAATAACTTGAGTATCCTTTAAACTAATAGGTAATCCTAACAAAATCGTGAATTTGTCCTGGGTGCGTTCTAAATCATAACTTTTCCAGATATTTCGGAATCGAAAACCTGGCGCAACATCTACGATAATCTCTGAATTAAATGACTTAACAGAATCGACCAACTTCTTGCCAGTCACAAATATTCTATCTGGAACATATCCATATGCATATTCGGTGATACTTGGCTGTGTATACAAGTGAAGGCTCTTGGAAATTACATATCCTTGATAACCATGCGTAACAACTTTTGGAAAATATGTCCTTATCCCTTTGACGACTGCACGATCTATAAGCTGATGTTCATGCCAATTCAAATACAGATCAATTGACGCATTATTCTGTGCCAATCGCCTTACAAATCTAGAGTACAAAATTCCCAACATTCCAATAGTATCTCCTCGTCCTAAATAGATATCGAAATTGACCATTCTGGTAATGTCATAACCCTTAAACATCAAATCTATATTGCGAACAAAATTTATTTTGAACGGCAGCATAGCAGAAGCAAAATAATCGCGAAGCTTTAAGTAATCATCTAAAACTAGAAAAGGTGTATCTGATTTGCGCAACTCTGAAAACACACTGCGAAACTTATTATATCCAATCAAAGTTGGGACAAATACAACTCTTGCCTTTTCGGTGTCATCAAGATAATCTATCATCCCCGGATAATAGCGATCCTTAAACACTCCATTATTTAAGGACCCTTCATCACCGTCCTTATTGTTCAGTACAAAGGTATCCACGAGTATTGCATTATCAGGGAGCATAAACCGCTTTCTAGGTCTCCTAGCAACCGCACGAGACGACAAAATATACAAGGAAAATAAATAACGCTTAATCGGCCGGATATACAAGCCAATTCTGTCCTTTATGCTACCTCGATAAACAATTGAAACATTATCTAATTCGTAGTTTGTAACTTTCGTCAGTGCGTAGTTAGATGTTCGAACCTCTATTTCTTTGCCCTTATTTTGCGATGCCAATTCACTGATAAATGAGAGCAGTACTAAGTTTCTAAACAACTCACTCTGGTATTTATTTCGACTCGAAACAGAGGACATCATCCATTCTAGTCTTCCATTATACCTATGATTTAAATCATCTACTATCTTATTAAATACCTCCTTTGTATTATCGCCTATTTCATTTAATTTTATTGTGTCTTCTTTAGATAAATTTTCTAATTCTATTCGTATCATTACTTTTTCATGTTAAATGAATAATTATACTTAAGTTTAAAAAAAACAAAGCCATAAATAGCACTTGAAACAGTGTATACTAATAATTCCTGCAAAAGACTACCATCTATTCCTAAGCAATTAAACGAAGACTTTATAGACCAAATTATTACAATAAAGATCAAAGGAACTAATAACTGGCCCAAAAACAAGAGTGCGAATTCTAATTCTAATAATTTCGCAACCTTTAAAAGGTAAAAATTCGAACTTACAAATTGTAACATAAGCATTTTGCAAGCCAAGCCTACCGAGCTAGATATGTGGACTGAACCTACGCTTAAAAATATATAAAAGCCCAGTATACCTAAAATATTTATGGGAATTCCTATTTTTCTAATTTCTCTCGTATTGCTTGTTGAATAGAGAACAGCAGTAGACATTTGTGTGATTAACTGATGCAATGGCAATAATAACATTATACCAATTGCTAAAGAGCCATCGCTAAAATTTTCTCCCCAGATTAATGGAACTAAAATTTCTATTTTAAACACCAAAAATACTGATACACAACTTAAAATATGATACATGTAGTTCGTGTGCAAAACAAATGCCTTTTGTAAGGACTTCGTATCATTTACCTTTACAAAACGAGAAGCCTCTCGAGTGAAAATAGGCACAACACTTGCAACTAACAGACCGAATACGGTACTTACGGCGAGCCCCAATCCAAAGTAACCCTGTTCAGTACTACCGCCATATCTTTGCACAAGTACTCTTTCAGTAACTCCTACAATGAGCACAACTATGGACAAAAGAAATATTGGTGATGAATAATTTTTAAAATAACGTACATAAAACCAGAGTTTCCTTAAGCTACAATATGATTTTATAAAAAACCCACCTTTATAAAGAATTCTCAATAGAATCATTAAGGTTATACCCAAAACCGAAGCAAGGATTACGTAATACACTTTCAAGTCCAGAAAACCTGAAGTACTTGCGGCCAATACAAGAATTGCTATTAATATTCTCTGCGTTAGAAGTATATATTCAGATATGTTTGTTTTTCCAATAGCATCAAATATTTGTCTAAAGATATTTAAAACGTACATTAATAAACTATAAAAAAAAGCTAAAACATAAAGGACTACATTCCAGCCATCAAAGCCAAGTAATTCTGGAAAAAAGTATAGAGAAAAAATTAATAGTATTCCAGTTAATATTACTTGAATAAAAACGAATTTTAAGTACAACGACACTAACCATTTCTCTCTATTATCTCCAGATATACGTGTATAGAATCCTTGAATTGTACCAAGCGAAAAAAAGTTGACCACCTTTGTCAGCAGAGTGTGTATGTAATTAAAATTACCATAAGTCGCAGGCCCCAATGTTCTCGGTACTAAATATGATAAAGCAACAGTAATAAGAAAGACTATACTGTTAGTAAACAATTTTAAAGCAATGTTGGCTTGAATGACGCTTAATCGTAATTTTTTAATTTTGGCCATGGTACTGTTTCATGTAATCAATTGCCAACTGCCAGCCATGTGATCCCGACAAAACGTCTGGACATACGAAATCATTAACGTATTTTCTAGAATGTTCCTTGCTACTTATATGACATTTTAATTCTTCAATTAAAGTTGTTTCAGAAAAAGGAGTAACCTTGTATTGCTCTGCAAAACATTTAATTATATTCGACAACCCCGCTGCCTTGAAACTATTTAGACTAATAAATCCAATTCTTTTTTCATACAGAGCCGCCAATGCCACAGCTGTAGAATAATGCGTCAATACGAAATAAGAATTTCTTATCAACTCATTCGAGCAACCGTAGATTACCTTTCGCGATTCCCACAAATTGTTGTCGAGTATTGATTCTACCTTTGGATGTCCAGCAATTACTACTGGTTTTTTATATAATTTTTCTACTTTATCGAAGATTAAGGACAGATTTTTATAGTACGCTTTAGATTCTAGACCAACAGACAGATTTAAAGATGACCAATCTGGGTGAAAAGGCAAGCCTTGGTCAATAAATACAATACTATCACTATTTGTGCATTCAACATATGTGGAGCCTATAAACGTATTGTAATCTAACGACGGTATTGTTTTTATCATAGTTGAATCCTTAAGAATCGGCCCAGCAACTTGGACCTTTTCTCCTCCAGATTTCAAAAATAAATTTGCTCTTGAATAACGAATAACTCTTGAGAAATACTTTGTGATAAGTATTTTTTCGAAAAAAATATCAAATAATCCAGTAAGAGTATGTTTTACTCGGCCCCTTTTTTTCTCTAGACGACATGTCGGCAATGAATTTAAGGTATAAGCTCCAGTCGCTACGTGGAAAGTGGAAACTTTGTCTAGTGCGTTAAATATAAAGAACGTTCCATAAGTAATCTTATAAGTAGTAATAAATATATCAATGGATGACTTTTTAATAAGTTCCTTGAATTCACTAATACTATCGAAGCATATATACTCAATTCGCATTCGACTATTCAAGATAAACCTACTTGAGCTCTTATCTTTACCTGTGCCCGTTATTATATGAAAATCCCAAACACTTACATCAAAACCATTATTAATAAAACGTTCAATACCATAGCGATTATAATCTCGTTCAGAAAATACAGCGTTAACACTGAAAACAACTCGGTTCGACATGTTATTTAATCCGGCTTAGAAATTTAGCAGGAATTCCTCCGGCAAAAATTCCAGATTCGATATCCTTGGTTACAACAGCACCTGCGGCTATTATAACATTATCGCCAATTACCACGGGTCCAATGATAATAGCTCCAGAGCCGATGAAACAACCCGATCCTATGACTATATCACGACCATTTGTTGGCGTTTCGTCTTCCAATGTAAAACCCATCAAAGATTTTCTCTTGCCATCAATAAATTCATGGGTGCCGGATAACACCATAACATTATGTCCAAATATTGTGTCATCTCCGATTCGTATTAAACCGCTGAGAACATTAAATATAGTGTTCATTGTAGAGACATTCTCTCCTAAATAAAGGCGCTTCCTATCCCCGTGAACGAATGCATAATCCGTATTCTGAAACCCGAAATAAGTGCCAATACGTCCAATTACTTGCCTTACGAACAAAAGATATCTCGTTCGACCCTTATATCTACGATACGCTCTGATGGGGTTAATGAAAAATCTATTTCTCACGACTATATTTATAAATCCATTGTAATACAATAACCTTCATAATTGATATACTTTTAACCAGCGCTAAAACTCCAGATCCAACACCATTTGCTGTATGCCTCATTTCCTTTGACACTACCTTATTTTTTGCATCTAGTTCAATGCTACAACCCATTAAATGCGCTACTTTCGATAGATGCACATCCTCAAGTTCACCCCAAAACAATCTCTCATCAAAACTCACTAATTTGCTCACCTGCTTTTTCAAAACTACACAACCACCAGGAACAATAGTATGGTGTGACTTGTCAAAGTAAGAGAGGAATCTGATCTTTATCATTCGATCAGATATTGGGTAACCCCACTCCATCCAGTCAACTGCAAATCTCTCGTTCCTTCTGTTCACAGTAGGTAAACATAAAATATCAAAATAATTACCAAATTCTTTCATTCTTTCGTACCAATCTAACGGCAAGGTATATCTATCATGCATTATCATCAAATTTTCATATTGAGATGAAGATAAAAGCTGATTTTTTTTATGACAAATAGGAACTCGTATATCCTTTTGCTTTTTTTCTTCAACTATTTGAATATCCTTTTGATTTTCAAAATAGTTCCTAAGTTTTTCGGGTCCACAAATCAATATTTCATAATTCGGTATCTCTTGACTTCGTATGGATTTAATTGTATCTCTGAGAAGATCTATATTCTCTCCCCCACTCGGAATACCAAATGTCCAAGAACTACTATTATCATTAGTAACATTTGTATCTTCTATTTTTTTGTAAACTAATTGAACAGCATCTGGTGTAGAATCATTCCATTCAACCAAGTCAAATCTACCGTTTAAAGAAATAGAAATTTCGTATCTGATTTGATCTATAGATCTGAAAAATTTTCCATGTGGTAGTCCTTTTAATAAATGAATACTTAGTAGGCCGTCTACAGGTAAAAGATAATCAAGTATTTTCAGGATTTTTCTAATGTTATCAACCCAATGAAACACCTCAATTACTTCAACTTTATTGAAATATTTTTCTCCCCATTTTGTCGCATTTTTTATACTCTCGTTTAATCGCAAATCACTAACCAATATTTGCTCCGTTGAACTGAGTAACGGCTTTTTTGATGCTGTAATTAGAAGTGTCGATTTCATTAAATTTACCTTGCTTTGATCAGATGAATTAAATTTTGGACTGCCATAGTCCCCTGTCTTTCAATAGTTTCTCGCGTTCTCGAACCAACATGAGGCGTAATTAAAACCCCCGGTTGATTTTTAAGCACACAATTACTACCCATCGGCTCATTTGCAAGAACATCCGTTAAATAGCCACCCAACCTATTCAGCCTTAGCGCCTCCAAAATATCCGGTTCATAAACTAACCCCGCACGTGATGTGTTGACCAACACTAAACCCGGTTTACAATCGAAAAGAATTTCTTTTGAAACAATTCCCTGTGTTGACTCAAGGAGCGGCACATGTAAGGTAACTATATCACAGGTTTTGAAGATCTCTTCCACACTTGTCAAGACCTTTAACTCTCTCCCGTCTAAAAAGTCATAGTCAAGGTTAACATCGTAAACAAAGGTCTCAATTCCAAGGAATGGCGTGCGTTTTGCTAGCTCTTTTCCTATAGCACCTAAGCCAATAATTCCAATTTTCCTTCCGAACAACTCATTTCCTAGTGGTCTTTTCCAACCTCCCAGCGAAGTAATTTCATGGCTTAAATGAATATTCTTGAAAAACGAGAAAATCATTGCAATTACATGTTCAGCAACTGCAATTTGATTTACTCCAGGACAATTAGTAACCGGGATTCCCAGTTCTTTTGCAGCAACCAAATCAATCTTGTCTAAGCCTACACCGTACTTGGAAATAAACTTCAAACTTCCACGCGCACCCTTTTCGAGTACGTCTCGGTCTAGCACATCATCACCGCATATTAGCGCATCATAATTTGCAACCTCACCGATAATTTCAGACTTCTTTAATGGACCTCTTAAATAAGAAACTTCCCACTTTTGCTGATTGAGTAGCTCTTTGTGTAAGCCATCACAATCTTGAAAAGAAGTACTAGTCAATAATACTTTCATTCTACTTGGTAATTAATTCATTTAGATAATTAAGATCATTGCTTTGATAGGTAATACAAGGTTTATCCTCGAACCAATCAGAATTATAGTCGGTCTTACGTAAGTAAAAATCTAATCCGGTATCTAATGCCGCATTATAGTCCGTTTGGGCATCTCCGATGAACAAAACTTCGTGCGGATCAAGGTGAAATCTTTCCAAGATATCGTTAATTATTATTGCCTTTTTCTTTGAAGATCCATGTACCTCCTTAAAGTATTTAGAAAGTCCTAATTGACTTAAAATCAGGTTTATTTCAAAATCTGGAGTACCTGTAGCAATAAAACTTAAGGCATTATGACTTGCTGATTCCATAGCCCCTAATGCACCATTAACAAAAGGTGAGGCCACAACATTATCTATGACCAGTTGAGCGAAAGTCTCGGCAAGCTCATCAATAACTTCTTCTGAAGTAGATCTTCCGAGCCATTCATTCCAAACCTTAAATTTCACATACCTGCTAATACCGCCATTAGCCAAATGATATTGTTCCACCTTCCGTTGAAATTCCTTTCCTTCTGACTCGTAAAGCTGGACAAAAGCCCTGGACTTTACTTTAACGGAATCCTTTATAACACCATCAAAATCAAAAATGTATGCACTATAATTTTTCATGTATAATCACTTTAGTATTAGGAAACGAAAGAACATGATGAATTGGATATGATCGTGCTTTTAACAGGGCTATATTGAAGAATTTCTTCTTTTCAGCATTATCATTGACAAAAACAACTCTCTTCTTAGCGCTATTTATAAGAGAAAATGTCATGCTATACCTACGCTCACCTGACGGTAACTCGTTCCTCATAAAAGAACTCGATTTCTCGTTTAAAAGAAGTGTATTGGGAAACAGGGATGCAGTATGACCATCAGCTCCACATCCTAAAACAACGAGATCAAAGGTGCAGGTTGCATTTGTCTCTTGACACATTTTACGATAGTACGATTCAGGAGACTGCTTAGTTGGATCGAAGGGAACAACAAAATTTTGTCCGATAGTATTTATTATCATAGCACTATTGCTTCGCATTGATTCTATTGATACATCTCTCTCATCCACGAGAAAAAACCGAATTCCCTTAGTTTTTGACTCCGGCAAAGAATTAAGTAATTCTCCAATACGCTTATAAACAGGAATCGGAGTGCTTCCCCCGGAAAGAGCTATATTCTTTTTTTCTGAGGATGATAAAATCACGCGCGTTATTTCAATGTAGCACGCTTGCTCCCATTCTGGATATGAGTGAACACGATTTATTTTACTCACCTAAACTTTCAAATTCTCGAGTTTCCATAACCTTTTGAACACATTCTAAAATACCCTGTCCCATATCATAATGAGGGTTAGCAGTAATTTTTTTAGCACTAGTTCCTTGAAAAGAATAAGGGGTTAACTTGTAATGAGTGGGATCCCCGGGTACCGAGCTCGA
>JGI24919J38490_100382_pt1 | contig 36508 bp, 39 predicted proteins | sample LinPFosmplate7_FD_38490 | JGI IMG/M metagenome (IMG submission 38490) | reverse complement strand
TCGAGCTCGGTACCCGGGGATCCCACTTCAATCTGAACCACTGGGGAAAACCCGCGCACATTTTGCAAGCGACGCCACAAATCTTGTCGAATTTGCTGCGCCAACCGTGTTTTGCTTACGACCGGAAACTGCGCAGACGCGGCCACATCAAAACGCACAGGCAAATGGCGCGCAAGTGTCATGCGCGTCGCCTCACGTTGGATATGCCAGTTCTTCTGCGTCACGTTTTGATCGCCTTTTCGCGAGAAACCATCGTCAATTCTTGAGGGCTAAAAGCCCCCCAAATCAAAGCGGAATGTTGTCGTGCTTTTTCCACGGGTTTTTCACCTGCTTACCGCGCAGGGATGCAAACGCGCGGCTGACGCGTTTGCGCGTGCTTTGCGGTTGGATCACCTCGTCGATAAAGCCACGTTCGGCGGCCACGAATGGATTGGCGAAACGTGCTTCATAGTCCGCTGCGTGCTGCGCGATCTTATCGGCGTCACCTAGATCGGCGCGGTGGATGATCTCTGTCGCGCCTTTTGCACCCATCACAGCAATCTCCGCCGTGGGCCATGCGTAGTTGAAATCACCGCGCAAATGCTTGGACGCCATAACGTCATAAGCCCCGCCGTAAGCTTTGCGCGTGATGACCGTGACCTTTGGAACCGTCGCTTCACCGTATGCAAACAGCAGCTTGGCGCCGTGCTTGATAACGCCGCCGTATTCTTGGGACGTGCCGGGCAGAAAACCTGGAACATCCACAAGCGTCAGGATCGGGGTTTCAAACGCATCACAAAAACGCACGAAGCGCGCGGCCTTGCGCGAACTGTCGATATCCAAGCAACCCGCCAAAATCATCGGTTGGTTTGCAACGACCCCAACCGTCTGACCCTCAAGGCGGATAAAGCCTGTCAGAATGTTCTTGGCAAAATCTTCCTGAATTTCATAAAAATCCGCCTCATCCGCAATTTTATGGATCAGCTCTTTCATGTCGTAGGGCGAATTCGCGTTTTCAGGGATCAACGTGTCCAGCGATGTTTCAATGCGACCGGGTTCGTCAAAGAACGGACGCACAGGCGGTTTTTCGCGGTTGTTTAATGGTAGGAAATCAACAAGGCGGCGTACTTCGGCCAGCGCTTCCACGTCGTTCTCAAACGCGCCATCTGCAACCGAGGATTTCTTGGTATGCGTGGACGCACCACCCAGCTCTTCCGCTGTGACCACTTCATTCGTGACCGTTTTCACAACGTCTGGACCCGTGACGAACATATAGGACGTATCTTTGACCATAAAGATAAAGTCAGTAATCGCAGGCGAATACACCGCACCACCCGCACATGGCCCCATGATCACGCTGATCTGTGGCACCACACCAGAGGCAAGGATATTGCGTTGAAAAATCTCGGCGTAGCCCGCAAGCGCATCAACACCCTCTTGGATACGCGCCCCGCCTGAATCGTTCAGACCAATCAAAGGCGCGCCATTCTGGATCGCCATATCCTGGATCTTGCAGATCTTTTGCGCGTGGGTTGCAGAAACAGATCCGCCTAGAACTGTAAAATCCTGCGAAAACACATAGACCATGCGGCCATTGATCGTGCCCCAGCCTGTGATAACGCCATCCCCTGCGGGACGCTGATTTTCCATGCCGAAATCAGTGCAGCGATGCGCAACGAACATGTCGAATTCTTCAAAGCTATCCTCATCAAGCAACAACTCGACCCGCTCACGTGCGGTCAGTTTGCCTTTGGCGTGCTGACTGTCGATGCGCTTTTGGCCACCACCCAAGCGCGCAGCGGCGCGGCGGTCAGAGAGTTCTTCCAGAATATCTTTCATCGCATGTTCCTTCTGTGCATCTCGTTGCCGCTAAATTTGCAGGGCTGAGCGCTCTTGATCCCGTAGGTATTCGCCCACTTCGATAGCCTGTAGAGACTTAGATAAAAAGGGGAAATTCGCATATTTGCAAACTCAAGTCAGCGTCATACCTGCTAATAGCAAATTTGCTAACCCATCGCATCGCAACGTCGTGCATACGCCCCCTGTTCTATCTGAAAACCGCGCGCTACACCTGAGTAATGAACAACACCTACACTTCGCGGTTTTTAGACAAAACCACACCACCCCATATCATCGCGCTAATCGCGCTCGCGGGGCTGTCGGCCCTCTCGATGAGCATTTTTCTACCCTCGCTTCCCAACATGGCCGCCTATTTCGAAACCGATTATTGGGTTCTGCAAATGTCGGTGGCCGCGTATTTTGCGATGAACGCAATTTTGCAAATCATCATCGGACCGATCTCGGACAACCTTGGGCGTAGACCCGTTATCTTATGGGGCCTCGCATTATTTACGCTTGCGTCTCTGGGCTGCATCTACGCGCCAAGCGCGACCGTTTTCTTACTGTTTCGCATGTGCCAAGCAATCATCGTGACCGCAATGGTGCTCAGCCGCGCAATCATCCGCGATGTGATCCCAGCCGAACAAGCCGCGTCTATGATCGGCTATGTGACCATGGGTATGGCCGTTGTTCCGATGATCGGCCCCATGATTGGCGGGGTGCTGGATGAAACCTTTGGCTGGCAGGCCAGTTTCTGGTTAATGGCGATCTTTGGCGGCGTGCTGTTCTGGGTCTGTCTGCGCGATCAGGGCGAAACCAAACGTGCAACGGGCGAAACCTTACGCCAGCAATTCGGTCACTACCCCGAACTCTTTTCCTCCCAGCGTTTCTGGGGTTACTCGCTCGCATCCGGCCTGACATCTGGCGCGTTCTTCGCATATCTTGGCGGCGCACCCTATGTCGGCACTGAGATATTCGCGCTATCCCCCTCAGTTCTGGGCTTTTATTTCGGCGCACCTGCGCTTGGGTATTTCATGGGTAACTTTGTATCGGGGCGCTATTCAACGCGCATCGGCATAAACAATATGGTCCTTTATGGCGCAATCATTGCCACCGCTTCGGCCTGCCTTTCTTTGTTGATTTTCGGCATTGGCTTTGGAACACCCGCCAGCTTTTTTGGGTTTATGACGCTTGTCGGCATCGGCAACGGCATGACGATCCCGAATGCCACATCTGGGATGCTTTCGGTGCGTCCCCACATCGCGGGCACCGCCTCTTGCCTTGGGGGCGCGTTGATGATTGGCTTTGGCGCTATTCTTTCAGCCCTCGCCGGGATCGTTCTGGCAGGTGGCAACAGCGCCTTGCCTGTGCTTTGGTTGATGGTCGCCAGCACTGCAGGTGGCCTTTTCGCTGCCCTGTGGGTCATTCGGCGCGCGAAAGTCATCGGCGCGTAGGCCTTGCTGTATGGGCTTTGCAAAGCTACCATAGCGATACTGCAAAATTGCAAATAGGTGCGCGATGGCCCTTCAGAAAATCTATGCTGGCTCCAAGCTACGTGAATTGCGTGGCCAAGTTGGGCTGACCCAAAAAGACTTCGCAGCCAAGCTTGGCGTGTCGCTTCCCTATCTCAACCAAATGGAAAACAATAAGCGCCCACTGTCGACCACAGTGGTCTTGGCACTTGCGCAAGAATTCGGCTTTGATGTGACCGAACTCAGCTCGGGCGACTCTGAACGCCTCGTTACAGATATGCGCGAAGCGTTGGCCGACCCGGTCCTTGACGCCGTTGACCCACCTCTTGCAGATTTGCGCTTAACTGCATCAAACGCACCCGCATTGGCGCGTGCTTTCCTTGAATTGCACCGCGCGTACCGCCAAACCCACGAACGTCTTGCATCCTTGGACGAAGCACTGGGGCGCGACGACGGTCAGCTCCAGCCCAGTCCGTGGGAAGACGTGCGCGATTTTTTCCATTATTGCGACAACTACATCGATGCGGTGGATCGCGCAGCCGAACATTTTGCCGCCACTGGCCCCGCAGGCGCAACCGCCCACGAACGCGCGATCGCCAGCTTTCGCCATCACGGGATTGAAATGCGCCTTGAACCCGTCGATGCCTTGCGCAGCTTTGATCCAGAAACACGTAAATTAACGATCTCTGCCCACGCAGCACCGGCCACCCAGACATTCCAAATGCTTTTGCAATTGGCGTTGATCACCCAAGAAGCCTTGCTCGAAGCCACACTCGACCTCGCCCGTTTCCAAACAACCGAGGCCCGCGCCATCGCCAAAATTGGCCTTGCCAACTATTATGCAGGCGCAGCTCTGATGCCCTACGGTCCGTTCCTTGTCGCCGCGCGCGAAACCCGCCACGATCTGGAACGTCTCGCCAGTCAGTTCGGCGCATCTATCGAACAGGTCGCGCACCGTCTTTCAACCTTGCAAAGGTCGGGCGCAAAGGGTGTTCCCTTCTTCTTTGTGCGTGTCGATCAAGCAGGCTCGATCACAAAACGTCACAGCGCAACGCGTCTACAATTCGCGCGTTTCGGCGGCGCATGCCCGCTTTGGAACGTTCACCGTGCCTTTGAAACACCAGGCCGTTTCGTGCGCCAACTTGCCGAAACCCCTGACGGTGTACGCTACATTTCCCTTGCACGAGACGTCCTCAAGTCCGGGGGATCGTTCGGGGCGCCTGTGCGCCGCTTTGCAATCGCGCTCGGCTGCGAAGTCACGCACGCTAGCCAACTTGTCTACGCCGATAGCCTCGATATTTCCAACGCATCTGCCTATGAACCGATCGGCATTTCGTGCCGCATTTGCGAACGCACAAACTGTCATCAACGTTCAGTTCCACCGCTTGAGCGACGCTTGCGTGTCGACAGTAACCGGCGTGGTATCTTGCCCTACGAGGTCGGTTGATGCGCCTTTTTCTCATCCTTGCAATGCTCTGGACACCCGTCGCGATGCATGCGGGCTTGCTCGATCTATTGCCGCTCAAGCGGATCGAACGCAAAATGCTCTACCCCCTTTCCCCGATCGAGGTCGCTCCTGCGACAGTCGGCCTCCCCAACACACAAGTGATGTTACACCCCATTGATAAAGGTCACTTGGTGGTCTGGTCGGTCCCCGCAAAAGGGCGCACCAAAGCGCGTGTCCTCTATTTCCACGGGAATGCCGGAAACCTTGCAAATCGCGCCCAGTGCTTCAGGCTGTTAAGGGACCAAGGGTTCGAAGTCGTCGCGATGTCCTATCGCGGATCCTCTGGCAGCAGCGGTGTCCCGTCTGAAGACACCATCACAAAAGATGCGCTCGCCCTCTTTGAAACCCTCACAGACAAACATCCAAATACGACATCCATAGACCTTATCCTTTACGGCGAAAGTCTCGGCAGTGCCGTTGCCATTGCCGTGCTTCACGCCCTTCCAGCCAACTTGCGCCCTGCTGGCGTGATCCTCGAAGCCCCGTTCACATCAACACCTGCGATGGCCCGCGCAATGATGGACATCCCAGACAATTTGATCGCGCGGATCGAAGATCGGTGGGACAGCTTATCGCGCGCCAAATTGCTGACACTTCCGATGTTAATCATCCACGGCGCTCAAGATGAGGTCACCCCCCAAACAATGGGCCGCGCGATCTTCAACGCAGCACCCTCACAAGACAAGAATTTCATTTCAGTGCAAGGCGCATCCCACAGCGGGACATGGCGCAGCGATACGATGCCAAAACTGTGGCGCTTTATTCGCACTTACGGTGGTTAGCTAATGCTTAACGTCGCGCTCTACGCCACCCTGCGCGGCGGGCCTCATCTTGTGAACAGAACCAGCGCTCACCTTTCGCAGGATTGATACCGGTGCGCTCATAATCACGCTGCCCTGCAACATGATAAATCCGCCCGTTTTTGGTGATATTCCCTTTTATCGCACAATCGCGGCTTGGTGGAATACGCCCCTTGGCGCGCGTCGCTCGATACTGCGCAGGCTTTTGCACACGCGATGCATGCAATCCGCGATCATTTATGGCCGCGCCCTTCTCATCCAGATCATAGGCCATTGAATACTTGCGATAAGCAAAGGCCAAACCTTGTGAAACCAAGTGCTGCCCAACATCGCGACCCGCAACCTCACAACGTGCCACAACCCGATCATAGCGGTCGCGATCCACACTTCGGCAAGTCGCACGCTTGCCATCATACAAAACCGCGACCCGCGATGTGACCCAAGCCCCACACGCCCAGACAGCGCCCTGCTCAGTCTCACAGGTCTGTTTGCTTTCAGGCGCATCAATCCCGTGCACGCGGACACGCACACCAGCAACATCAAACGTGTCGCCATCAATGACACGCACGCGCCCCGTGACGTCAGCGACAACGCTGCTCGAAAACACGATAAAAAAGAAAACGAAAGACAATATTAACATATCAAAAGATATGCGCGCGGGTCCCACCCACTTCAATAGAATTCGTTAACTGAGGTTAAAAAAGCGTAAACGCTCAACTTCACCTTTTCTAAATATCCCGGGGAGCGCGAGGGGCTGGCCCCTCGCTCAAACGCCCGAAACCCTCTTAACGCTGCGATGTTTCCCAATCCGGATGGACCCAAGGCCGATCATTGCTTTTCGCAAGCATATCGCGCCCCAAAATATGATCCGCTGCCTTTTCACCAACCATAATCGACGGTCCGTTCAGATTCCCGTTCGTGATGCGCGGAAAGATAGAACTGTCCGCAACGCGCAAGCCTTCAACACCGATCACACGGCACTCAGGATCCACGACCGCCATGGGATCATCTGCGCGGCCCATCTTGCAAGTGCCACAAGGATGATACGCGCTCTCTGCGTGCTCTGCGATGAACGCATCCAACTCATCATCGCTTTGCACCGCGATGCCCGGTTGAATTTCATGCTTCACAAATGACTCGAACGCATCTTGTGCAAACACTTCACGTGTTAGACGAATACAGGTGCGGAAATCCTCCCAATCCTTGGGCTGGCTCATGTAGTTGAAAACAATCTTCGGTGCATCTGCCGGATCTGCACTGTTCAGCGAAACAGATCCCCGTGAGGGACTACGCATTGGACCCACATGCGCTTGGAACCCATGGCCCTCTGCCGCGGCCTGCCCATCGTAGCGCACCGCGATGGGAAGAAAATGATACTGAATATCGGGATATTCAACCCCGGCCTTGGTGCGCACAAAGGCCGCGCTTTCAAAATGGTTAGACGCTCCAAGACCCGTTTTTGTAAACAGCCACTGCGCCCCGATCCACGCTTTGGAAAAGATATTCCAATGTTTATACAACGTGATCGGTTTGGATGACGCCATTTGGATGTATAGCTCCAGATGATCCTGTAGATTTTGGCCAACGCCTGGGCGATCTGCGACAACGTCGATGCCGTGCTCTGCCAAATGCTCGGCAGGACCGATGCCTGACAACATCAACAACTTGGGCGAGTTGATCGAGCTCGCTGCAAGGATCACTTCTCGTGCTGCATGGATCACGTCCCCACCTGCAACCGCGACCCCGACTGCACGACCGTTTTCGATCACAATGCGTTCGGCCAAAGCGCTCACAACTGTGCATTTTCCCGTCTTTTGTGCGGGTCGCAAATACGCATTCGCAGCAGACCAGCGCCGCCCTTTGTAAACGGTCTGCTCCATCGGGCCAAAGCCCTCTTGCTTTTCACCGTTGTAATCGTCGGTGGTTTCATAGCCCGCCTGACGTCCTGCATCGACAAAGGCTTTGAACAGCGGGTTGTCGCGTTTACCACGTGTCACATGCAACGGCCCCTTGCGACCGCGCCACGATTTATCGCCGCCATGCCCCCCACTGCGCCAATTTTCCATGCGTTTATAATAGGGAAGAACGTCTGCGTAAGACCAACCCTCTGCACCGCTTTCAGCCCAATGGTCAAAATCCTTGGCGTGTCCGCGCACATAGACCATGCCGTTGATGGAGGACGATCCGCCAATCACTTTGCCGCGTGGGCACGCCAAACGACGGTTGTTCAAATGCGGCTCAGGTTCAGAACTATAGCCCCAATCATAGCGTGACATATTCATTGGATAGCTTAACGCCGCAGGCATTTGGATAAAGGGGCCCGCATCCGTAACACCAAATTCGATAACGATCACAGTATGGCCCGCTTCTGTCAGCCGATACGCCATTGCGCACCCTGCCGATCCAGCGCCGACGATGACATAATCAGCTTGCATTTAAATACCCCAAGAAAAGCGATAAAAACGCGCCTAGGTGAACCACCATGATCGCCCTGTCCTTCCACATAAAACCAACTGCGAACCAAAGAATGATCCCCGCGAAAAACGCAAAAATATTCCACGGCACGATGTTCAGACCCGTTAGGCCGTAGCCAATCAGCTGGATAACAGTCGCGATCCATTTGATGACATCAACGCGTTGCATCCCCACATTTGGTTCAGAAGGGTGCATCAACGGCCCCCATGCGCACATAGACGGACTTCATCTGGCTATAGTGATTGATCGCCGCTTTGGAGTTTTCGCGGCCAACGCCAGACTGTTTAGAGCCACCAAACGGCGCTTCAACAGGTGCGTCGTTATATGAGTTGATAAAGCAGGACCCCGCTTCGAGTTGCGCAATGACGCGGTGGCCACGGGTCAGATCGGCAGTGAACACGCCAGCGGAGAGGCCGAATTCAGTGTCATTGGCACGTGTTATGGCGTCTTCTTCGGTCTCGAAATCCAGAACGGCCATGACAGGGCCAAAGATTTCTTCGCGCGCGATGATCATATCGTCTTTGACGTCCGCAAAGACAGTTGGTTCGAGGTAATAGCCCTCACGATCCAAACGCCCCCCGCCGCACACAAGGCGCGCGCCTTCAGACTTACCTTTTTCAATGTAGCTTTGTACGATTTTCATTTGGTGCTCTGATACCATCGGGCCAAAATTCGTGGCCTCATCCATCGGATCGCCAATCTTCGCCTCACAAAGGCGCTCGTGCAGGCGCTTCAAGAAGGCGTCTTTGATACCCTTTTGGACGAACACACGCGTACCGTTGGAACAGACTTGGCCTGAGCTGTAGAAGTTCGCCAAAATCGCGCCGCCAACAGCATCTTCAAGGCTCGCGTCATCAAAGATGATCAGTGGAGATTTACCACCCAATTCCATCGTAACGTGCTTGATGCCGGCAGCCGCTGCTGCGTAGACTTTTCGGCCCGTGGGAACGGATCCCGTCAGCGAAACCTTGTCGACGCGCGGATCCGTGACAAGCGGTGCGCCAACCGCGCCTGTGCCTTGGATCACGTTGTAAAGACCTGCAGGCAAGCCCGCTTCATGCAGGATTTCTGCAACTTTCAGCGCGCAAAGCGGGGTTGTTTCAGATGGTTTGAAGATCATCGCATTGCCACACGCAAGCGCAGGCGCGCCTTTCCAGCACGCGATTTGCGTGGGGTAGTTCCACGCGCCAATTCCGACGCACAGGCCAAGGGCTTCGCGGCGGGTATAAACCCAATCCTCGCCAAGCTGGATGTGTTCGCCTGTGAGAGAGCCTGCAAGACCACCGAAGTATTCAAGCGCATCCGCGCCAGAGGTCGCATCCACGTAGAGCGTTTCGGACATGGGTTTGCCTGTGTCGTAGGTTTCGAGCACGGACAGGTCGTGATTGCGTTCACGGATCATATCAGCGGCGCGGCGCAGGATGCGGCCACGTTCGGTACCGCTGATCGCCGCCCATGCTTTTTGTGCGGCTTTGGCGGTTGTGATCGCTTGTTCGATAATCGCCGGAGTCGCTTCGTGGACGACTGCGATTTGTTCGCCTGTTGCGGGGTAGATCACGGGAATTTCTGCGCCTGCGGTGTCTTCGACGTATTGACCGTTGATGAAATGGCTGGCGGTGGGCTGTGTTGGATAGGGCATGTTTGCCTCCGGCGGAAGTTTAATTGGAAAGATGAAGGAGGTTATTCGCCTCTTGGGAAACGCTGGTTTTCCTCTAAGACATTAAGGTCCATGTGGTTGCGCATGTAGCGTTCAGATGCTTTTTGAAGCGGCTGGTAGTCCCAAGGGAAGTAATCACCGTTGCGCAGGGCCTCGTAGACGACCCAGCGGCGGGCTTGGGACCGACGAACTTCTTCGTCAAAACGCTTGAGGTCCCAGCGTTGTTCGGACTTGGCGCGCAGGGTTTGTAGCGTTCCTTGGTGTTCAGGCGTGTCTGCGAGGTTGTTGAGTTCAAACGGGTCTGCATCCAGATCAAACAGTTGATCGGGGTCCAGCGTGCAGCGGATGTGTTTCCACTTGCCATAGCGCAGACAGACAAGAGGTGCATAGCTGGCTTCGGCCGCGTATTCCATTGCGACGGGCGCTGTGCGCTGGACCCCTTGGCCCATTGGTTTAAGGCTCATCCCTTCGGTCCACGGCATGACCTCTTCCATGCTGAAACCCGCAAGATCGCAAAGTGTTGGGCACACGTCGATATTGCTGACAGGCGTTTCGATCAGGCCAGGTTCCATATCAGGCGCGCAGATCATCAAAGGAACGCGCGCGGAGCCTTCATAGAAGGACATTTTGAACCACAAACCGCGCTCGCCTAGCATATCGCCGTGATCTGCAACGAAAAGGATGATCGCTTCTTGGCGTGTGGCGTCTAGCGCCTCCATCACTTCACCCACTTTATCATCAAGGTAGGATATGTTGGCGAAATACGCGCGACGCGACCGTTTAATATCATCATCCGAAATGTTGAAGTTGTCGCGATCGTTCGCGTCCAAGATGCGTTTGGAATGGGCGTCTTGTTCATCGTATGGGATCGGGCCGACCTCAGGTAGCAGGTGTTCACAATTCTCGTAGAGGTCCCAGTATTTCTTGCGCGCCACATAGGGATCATGGGGGTGGGTGAAGCTAACTGTCATGCACCACGGGCGTGTGTCGTTGCCACGCGCGTAGTCATAGACTTTTCTGGTCGCGTGATAGGCGACCTCGTCATCATATTCCATTTGGTTGGTGATTTCAGCCACGCCAGATCCCGTGACAGAACCCATGTTGTGATACCACCACTCAATCCGCTCGCCCGGCTTGCGATAATCTGGCGTCCAACCAAAATCAGGGGGGTAAATATCGGTGGTCAAGCGTTCCTCAAAGCCATGCAGTTGATCTGGACCGACAAAATGCATCTTGCCGCTGAGACAGGTTTGATAGCCTGCACGACGCAAATGATGGGCGTAGGTTGGGATCGAAGAGGGGAATTCAGCAGCATTATCATAGACGCCCGTGGTTGAGGGCAATTGGCCAGACATATAGCTTGCACGTCCCGGGGCGCAAAGCGGGCTGGCGGTATAGGCATTTTTGAAACGGGTCGACCGCGCGGCGAGTTTCTTGATATTGGGCGCATGTAGCCAGTCCGCAGGACCGTCAGGGAAAAACGTTCCATTCAACTGATCAACCATGAAAATCAGGATGTTTGGCTTGCTCATCGCGCAGACCTTTCAAGTTCAAGATCAAGGTAGCTGAGGACTTGGTGTGTGGCTTGGCGCGGGTCAGGTACGGCTTTGACCAAGCTTTGGCGCAAATAGACCCCGTCAATCAGGGCCGCGATACGCGACGCAACTTCGGATGTGTTGGATCCAATCAAAGGACGCAGCGCATGGATCAGGTTCGAGCGCAGGCGCGCTTGATAGATTGTCAGCAAGCGCTTGGCTTGAGGCACTGTTTGCGCAAGAACATAGAAATTCAACCAAGCTGCAATGACATCGGGGCGGAAATTCGAACTCGTGAACGAAGCGCCAACAATTGCCTCGGCGCGTTCGAGTGGTGTTTGGGCCGTGGCCAAAGCGCGGCGCACCTCCGCACCGTATAACGTCAAAGTATGGCGCATGGCCGCCAAGAAAATCTGTTCTTTGCCACCGAAATAATGGTGCGCCAAGGCAGACGACATCCCTGCCCGCTTGGCAATCGCACCAACCGTGACATCCAATGTGCCATGCGCGCCGATCTCGTGGATCGTCGCTTCAACCAATGCGGCGCGTCGGATCGGTTCCATTCCCAGTTTTGGCACGATGTCTCCTGAAAGATTTGTCAGGACGATATTTGGTTTTTTATTGACCCGTCAATCAATAAAAATATCAGACCTTGGTTTCATGCGACATCGGTGTGATTTCTCCGCGTTTCAACATCGCTTCGCGCCACGTGATAAACGTGACGGATCCCAAGATCACAAAGCCGCCAACAATGACCCAGATATCAACGGCTTCCCCGAATGCAAAATACCCGAGCGACACAGCCCAAACGAGCTGAATGAAGGTGACGGGCTGCGTCACCGTCAAGGGGGCAGCAGCAAAGGCCAAGGTCATTGTGTAGTGACCCGCAGTTGCGAAACAGGCCACCGCAAAGAGTACGCCGATTTCGTTTAATGTCGGTGTGATCCACACAGAATAGGCCAATGGGGCAAGGCCGATCGTCACCGTTATCGACAACATCGCAACCACAACAGAGGCTGGAATCGCGTCGGCCTGCAATTTGGCCGTTAGGTAGGACACGCAGAACATCATTGCCACAGCCAGCATTGCGATATGGCCAATGCTGAGTTCGCGAAACCCCGGACGCAAAATGATCATTGCGCCAGCCAACGCGCACAGCACCGCCGCAATACGGCGCATCGCAAGTTTTTCGCCTAAAAAGAGTGCGGCTGCGATGGTCACATAAACAGGCGTCAGATAGTTCATCGCCGTGACTTCAGCGATAGATATTTGTGTCATTGCGAAGAACCAGAGCGTCACGCCAACTGTATGAAATGCACCGCGTATTGCGAAAATCCGCCACAAACGCGGGGTAAATTCAACGCGTTTAAGCGCACCCAGAATCGGCAGTAGAAAGACGAGGCCTAGCGCGTAGCGCAAGAATGCGGCCTCTGCTGCGGGTATGCGGAATCCGTTCAGCTTGACCAATGCAGTGACCGTGACGAAACAGAGGCCCGTCACGACCATCCAGAATACTCCAACGATTGGGCGCTGCGCTTGTTTTTCCATGGGCCCGTCAGATCAAAACCGCGCCCCAAGCGCAAGGCTCAGATCAAAAGAGAGAGCGCAATCGCCCACATCGTCAGCGCAATGACTCCGTCCAGAATACGCCACGCAGATGGCCGCGCAAAAATCGGGCTTAGGAGCCGTGCGCCGTAGCCCAGTGCAAAAAAGAAAGCAAAGCTGCCCAACGCCGCCCCAGCGCCAAATGCAAAGCGATCATCATATTGGGCGGAAATCGACCCAATCAAAACAACCGTGTCCAAGTAACCATGCGGGTTGAGCCATGTGATGGCGAGCAACGTCAACAATGTCGGTCCGAGGGCGGTTTTAACGTCGGACTCGCTTTCCATCGCAGTTCCACCACGCCAAGCTGACCGCGCGTTTTGCAGTCCGTACCAAAATAGAAACGCAGCCCCGCCGTAACGCATCGCAATCTCGAACCACGGCACGGCTTCGGCCAGTGCGCCAAAGCCAGCCACACCCGCAATGATGAGTATCGCATCCGACGTCGCGCACACCAGAACAATCGGTAGCACATGCAAACGGCGCAAACCGTGCTTCAGCAAAAACGCGTTTTGTGCACCGATCGCAAGGATAAGCGAAATGCTCAAAACGAAGCCCGGAAAGAAAGATGTCATAAAGCGGTCCAGTTAAAACGTTTGTTAAGCCGTAACGGGACCACATCGAAATGAACAGAGACCCGTCAGACTATTGCCAAGTTGCAGGATCGGGCCAAAGTCTTTTTTTATCCGCGCATGAATAATCTCGCCCTAAATCCAATCGTATTACCCGCTGATGGTACCCCCCAGCGACGTCACATCGTTCCCGCAAAATATCGGCTTGAAGGGTATGACGATACTTATGATTTTCGTACACTTGCCTATGATGTGATATGGATAGAGCGGCAAAAAGCCTTGCTTTTTGTATGCCCCAAGCTTCTCAATCTTGAAACTGTATTTAAGCAAGCAAAAATAACGGCTTCTGGCGAAACCTTGTCGCGACATCGCATCAAAAGATATCGACGCCATGACGAGGTGTGGATTGCATGTCCCATGCCACCTTTGGATGTTACCTTGGACTTGCAAGAAATATCGCTTTACGCGAAGGTTAGCCGTCAAACCGATGTGTTTAATGGCAAAAATGTTTTAATGACTAAGTCAAAAGACAATGAGCTGCCTTGGATATCGGATTGGTTGCACCATCACGTTACCGATCAGTCCGCGAATGCAGCGCTGATATTTGACAACGGATCCACACAATATCCACTATCAGATTTACAACAAACCATGGAAACCGTTGCAGGTTTGGATATTGCTGTTTCGGTCGCATCTGACTTCCCGTTCGGAAGCTGGAAAGCGACCAAACTATTGCATCGCTCCATGTTCTATCAGACCGGTATGCTTAGGCTCAGGACTCATAACCAGAATATGACGGTTGCGGCGAGTGCGATTGCGGAGAGGAAGACGGTTGGGGATCTGTCGTAGCGCGTTGCGATGCGTCGCCAATCCTTGAGCCTGCCGAACATTCTCTCGATACGGTTACGTCGTTTGTAGCGGCGCTTGTCATACTTGACGGTTTTCTTGCGCGACTTGCGGCCAGGAATGCAGGGCTTTGTGCCCTTGTCTACAAGGGTTTCGCGGAACCAATCAGCATCGTACCCTCTGTCAGCGAGGAGCCATTCAGCCTTGGGCAAGCCATTCATCAAGGCGGCCGCGCCAGTATAATCACTGACTTGCCCTGCTGTGATAAAGAGGCGGATCGGTCGTCCGCTGGAGTCTGTGATCGCGTGCAGTTTGGTATTCATGCCGCCCTTGGTCAGCCCGATCAGGCGTCCTCGCCCCCCTTTTTTAACCGTAGGCTGGAGGCCGTACGATGTGCTTTGAGGTATGTGGCATCAATGGAGATGGTCTTATCGTCCGGGGCCTCTTCGGCCAGTCCCATCATGATCCGCGCGAACACGCCCATATCACTCCCGTTGACCGGCAACACATGCGTAGCATGTGTGAGAGGGGGCGCTTCCAGCGATTATATAACGTCTTCGGCGGCCCATACTCGACAGGCGCGTCACACCACCGTAACCCATTGCGATTGATGAAGATAATGCCACTCAGAACACGACGGTCATCCACGCGAGCGCGACCTCGGCTCTTTGGAAAGTACGGCCGAAGCCGCTGCATTTGCGCCTCAGTCAGCCAATAAAGATTGCTCATCCTATCCCCCATAGTTGGAGATCGTGAATCACCACAAAGCGATGAGCTCAATCAGTTAATGGGTCCTGACCCGAGTATTTCCCGCCATCGTTTCCTACATTCGGCACGCGCCGTGCTACCCATTGATGTCGATGAATTGATTAGCGGCGAAAGCGCATTTGATGCCGCAACCGCGTCGCGCCTTGGCTATGTCACGATCCCTGGGGCTTGGCGGTATTCAAATCTGTCCGATGATCAAATGCCACGACACGCTGATCACATTTGGCGGCGCGACCCTGATGTCACTTGCAAAGAGAAATACTGCCTGACCCCCGGGACGTGGTTCACGGATACCGTTTGGGACATTCATGGACTGCGCAGATACATGTTCAATGGCATCGCAAAACTGTCCAAGACACGCATGCACCATTGCGAACATATTTCTAACGGCTGGAAGCGAAAGCGCTTTTCAGATCAAGAACATGCGCTCCTGCGCGACGCAAAAACCGAGGCTGACCTGTCCCATTTGCGTTAAACAAAAATGGCCCTCGCAGAGGCGAAGGCCATTTATAGATCTTAACGTATAACTTTAAAGCTGCTCCATAACCTCATCAGAAGCTTCAAAATTTGCTGTGACGCGCTGGATATCATCGTCGTCTTCCAAAGCGTCAATCAGCTTCATCAATTTGGTCATACCTTCCAAATCCATCTCTGTGGAAATGTTAGGTTGCCAGACCAACTTGGCGCTGTCGCTTTCGCCCAGCGCTGTTTCCAACGCATTAGACACATCGTTCAGATCGCTATCTTCGCAGATGATCATATGGCCCTCTTCAGAGCTTTCACAATCCTCGGCACCCGCTTCAATCGCGGCTTCCATAACGCTGTCTTCATCACCGACCGTCGCGGGGTATGTGATCTGACCTTTGCGATCGAACATGAACCCGACAGATCCCGTTTCACCCAAGTTGCCACCGTTCTTGGAAAACGTTGAACGCACGGTGGACGCGGTGCGGTTGCGATTGTCTGTCATCGCCTCAACAATGATCGCAACGCCGTTGGGGCCGTACCCTTCATAGCGGATTTCTTCGTACTCTTCACCGTCCCCGCCAATCGCCTTTTTGATCGCGCGATCAATGTTGTCTTTTGGCATCGACTGGGACTTTGCTTCCTTCACCGCAAGGCGCAAGCGCGGGTTTTTTTCGGGATCAGGGTCGCCCATCTTTGCGGCAACCGTGATCTCCTTGGAGAACTTGGAAAACAATTTCGAACGCAGTTTGTCCTGACGTCCTTTACGGTGCTGAATATTTGCCCATTTTGAGTGGCCGGCCATGTCTCGCTCCAGATCAGAATTCTAAAAGTTGCGTTCATATAGGCCAGCGTGGGGCACGCCCGCAAGTCGGTTGCAAGTCAACGCGATTTGGGATGAAGCTGTAGGCCACACGAAAGGCCCATCATGGCCCAAGATCAAATCATCCTATTCTCACTTTTTGGCGCAGTGTTCGCGCTCTTGCTTTGGGGTCGGTTCCGCTATGACCTAGTGGCCTTCTCGGCCCTTATGATAGGGGTTTTGCTGGGCGTGGTTGAGGGGAAAGAGGCCTTTGCAGGCTTTGGCCATCCTGCAACGCTTGTTGTCGCGTTGGTTCTTGTGGTCTCTGCGGGCTTGGTGCGTTCGGGTGCTGTGTTCTTGATCACACGCACTTTGGTGGACAGTTCGCGCAACCTTGGTGGGCATATCGCGCTTATGGGCGGGATCGGCGGCGTGTTGTCGGCGTTCATGAATAATGTCGCAGCCCTTGCGCTTTTGATGCCTGTTGATGTGCAAACCGCGCGAAAAGCGGGGCGCGCACCGGGTCTTTCGTTAATGCCGCTTAGCTTTGCGACGATCCTTGGCGGGATGGTTACGCTGATCGGGACGCCTCCGAATATCATCATTGCAGCCATCCGCGAGGAACAGTTGGGCGAGCCGTTCAAGATGTTCGACTTCGCCCCAGTGGGTGGCGTCGCCGCGATTGCCGGTCTTGCGTTTGTTGCGCTTGTGGGCTGGCGATTGATCCCTGCGCGCGAAGATGACGGCAGTTCCGGCAACGAGATGTCTGAATACGTGGCCGAGTTGACAGTCCCTGCGGACAGCAAATTGATTGGCAAGCGCATTTCCGAAATCGAAAGCGACGCAGACAAAGCCGACGTCGCCATTCTTGGCTTGATCCGCGATGGCAAACGCCGCTTTGGCCGGTCGCGCAATTCAGAACTCAAGGCAGGTGATACGCTTGTTCTAGAAGCATCCCCGGATTCACTAGATGAATTCCGCGCGGCCCTGTCATTAGCATTTGCAGACGAAAAGCGGGAAGAACTGCTAAACGCGGGCGGTGATGGTCTGGACGTGATTGAAGTCGTCGTCGCCGAAAATTCTCGTCTTGTTGGCAAGACCGCCCAATCCATTGGGCTGGCGTGGCGTCAACGCTCTGTCTTGTTGGGCATCTCACGCCAAGGCAAGTCGCTGCGCGATCACGTGCGCAAAACCGAAGTGCGCACAGGTGACATTCTGTTGCTGCTTGTCCCGCAAGATCGGGGACCGGATGTGACCGAATGGCTGGGATGTCTACCCTTGGCCGAACGCGGCCTTGCGGTGACGCAGGATAGCAAAGTCTGGCTGGCGATTGGTATGTTCGCAGCCGCGGTTGCCGCAGCGAGCTTTGGGTTGGTCTATCTACCTATCGCACTGGGATGCGTAGTTGTTGCCTATGTGTTGGCAAAAATTGTGCCACTGTCCGAGCTTTATACCCACATTGAATGGCCCGTGGTCGTGTTGCTGGGATCCATGATCCCGCTCGGCGCGGCCTTGCAAAACGCGGGTGGTACAGAATTAATTGCAGGGGCATTGGTCGGCCTGACCGAGGGCATGCCCGCTTGGGCCATCCTGACCGTTTTGATGGTTGTAACCATGACGCTGTCGGATGTTTTGAACAACACCGCGACCACCATTGTGGCGGCTCCCGTTGGGATCCAGATGGCGCAATCGCTGAATGTTTCGCCCGATCCGTTTCTTATGGCCGTCGCAATCGCCGCATCTTCGGCCTTTCTCACGCCCATTGGACATAAGAACAACACGTTGATCCTTGGGCCCGGCGGGTATCAATTCGGCGATTATTGGCGCATCGGCCTGCCTTTGGAAATCATCATTGTTGCGGTTTCGATCCCTGCAATTTTGGTGTTTTGGCCGCTCTAGGACATCAAAACCAATCGCGGTACTTGCACGCCTAGCAGTGCATGGTACTGCGGTTACATGAGAACACTTTTTCTAGGCGATGTGATGGGCCGCGCAGGGCGCAGTGCCATTACCAATGAACTTCCAAAGCTGCGCGAAGACTTGCGTGCGGACTTTGTTGTTGTGAACGGCGAAAATGCCTCTAATGGCATGGGTTTGAACGCAGAACACGCGAACGCGATCTTTGCAGCAGGTGCCGATTGCATCACGCTGGGCGATCATGCATTTGATCAACGCGATATGCTTCAGCACATTGAAAAAGATGTGCGCATCTTGCGGCCTTTGAATTTTGCCAAAACCGCCCCCGGGCGCGGACATAAACTGTTCACCGCGCGCGGCGGGCAAAAGGTGTTGGTCCTGCAAGTCCTTGGGCAAGTCTTTATGAAACGCGCGTTTGACGATCCGTTTTCCGCCGTGGACGCCGTTCTGCGCGCGCATCCCCTTGGTGGTTTGGCGCAAATGATCCTTGTGGATGTGCACTGCGAAGCGACATCCGAAAAAATGGGCATGGGCCATTTCTGCGATGGGCGCGCGACGATGGTTGTTGGCACGCATACGCATGTCCCGACTGCGGATGCACAAATCCTGCCGGGTGGCACAGCCTTCCAAAGCGATGCAGGCATGTGCGGTGATTATAACTCTGTGATCGGCATGGAAAAAGAAGAACCCATGCGCCGCTTTATCACAGGCATGACCAAGTCGCGCTTCACCCCAGCAAGCGGCGAAGCAACCCTGTCAGGCCTATTCGTAGTCAGCGATGATCGCACAGGCAAGGCCACATCGGTTTCGATGATACGACATGGTGGCCGGCTTGAGCAAAGCGGGCCATGAAAGAAAACCTGCCGCTCTTCGGTGTGCTGATACTGCTCGGCGCGGGCTGGGGCGTCACGATGCCGCTAACAAAGATCGTGGTTGGCGCAGGCTACCAACACTTTGGCCTAATCTTCTGGCAATTCGCCATTGCCGTCGCACTTATGGGCACCGTTTTGGTCCTGCGCGGGGCCTTGCGCTGGCCCAATAAAGCGCAAATTCGGTTTGCCTGTCTGATCGCCTTGATCGGAACTTTGCTGCCCAATTCCGCCAGCTACCAAGCGGCTGTGCATTTGCCCAGCGGCGTCATTTCAATCCTGCTGTCCCTTATCCCGATGCTTGCCTTTCCAATCGCGCTGACCCTTGGCAACGATCGCTTTTCAATGCGCAAGCTGATTGGCTTGATCGTTGGTTTTATCGCCGTTGCCCTGATCGCAATCAACGGATCAAGCTTCGCTGGGAATATCTCGCTCTGGTGGATCGCAATCGCACTCATCGCGCCCAGCTTTTATGCGCTAGAAGGCAATGTCGTCGCGAAATGGGGCACATACGGGTTTGATCCCGTCGAAATTTTGTTCTGGTCATCCATTGTCGGTCTGCTGCCCTCATTGGCACTTGCGCTTGGGTCTGGCCAATTCATCCCCGTACCAACCACGTGGGGCCTGCCAGAATATGCATTCCTTATCATCTCAATCGCGCATGCAATTGTGTATGCTGGTTACGTCTGGCTTGTCGGGCGCGCAGGTCCTATTTTTGCAGCGCAAGTTAGCTATTTGGTCACTATTTTTGGTGTCTTCTGGGCTGTAATCCTTCTCGGCGAAGCCTACGCCAGCGGTATTTGGACAGCGCTCGCATTGATGTTATGTGGCTTGTTCTTGGTCCAGCCTAGAGGCAAATCAGAACCAATCGGGTATGCGTTATGACGATCTTTGAGCTAACTGAAACCCAGAGTGCGATTGCAGCTTTGCTTACAGTTCTCGGCATGTTCGTTCTGTTCGTGCGCGAAAGTTATCCGACCGAAGTCGTTGCGATTGCGGGCGTCGCATTCTTGTTGGTGCTGGGTGTTTTGCCCTATGACAATGCGCTTGCGGTGCTTTCCAACCCTGCCCCGTGGACTATCGCAGCCATGTTCATCGTCATGGGGGCTTTGGTGCGAACGGGTGCACTGGAAGCCTTCACCAAACTTGCAGACAAACAGGCCAAGACACGCCCCGCCCTTGCCATCGCAATGCTGCTGGCCTTTGTGATTTTTGCATCTGCTGTTGTGTCCAACACCCCTGTCGTTGTGGTCATGATCCCCGTGTTTGTGCAGCTTAACCGAACGCTTGGCACCAAAGCCTCTAAATTGCTGATCCCGCTAAGTTATGCGGCTATTCTTGGCGGCACACTCACCCTGATCGGGACCTCGACCAATTTGCTTGTGGACGGGGTTGCGCGAGCAAACGGGATGGAAGCGTTCTCGATCTTCGAGGTCACACCACTTGGTATCGTGCTTGTGGCGTGGGGCATGTTGTATCTGCGCTTCATTGGTCCTTATCTGCTGCCAGATCGCGATAGTATGGCCAGTCTTTTGTCCGACAAGAGCCAGATGAAGTTCTTTACAGAGGCTGTGATCCCCCCTGAAAGCAATCTGATCGGGCGCGAAGTTGTGGACGTGCAATTGTTCAAACGCGAGGGCGTGCGCCTGATCGACGTTGTGCGAGGCGACAGATCTTTACGCCGTGACCTGAAGGGCGTGATGTTACAAGTCGGAGATCGCGTGGTTCTGCGAAGCCGGATTTCCGAACTGCTTAGCCTGCAACGCAACAAGGAACTCAAGCGAATTGATCAGGTATCAGCCGTTGAAACCCACACGGTTGAAGTGCTAATCAGCCCGGGCTGCAAAATGATTGGGCGCTCGCTTGGGGCGCTGCGTTTGCGACGCCACTTTGGCGTGTATCCCTTGGCTTTGCATCGTCGCAATCAAAATCTAAGCGGGTAATTGGACGGCGTAATTGTGCGTGTTGGTGATACCTTACTGTTAGAAGGCGCGCCCGCAGACATTCAACGTCTGGCCATCGAAATGGATTTAGTCGACGTTTCAACCCCGTCAGATCGCGCGTATCGGCGCAGCCACGCACCGGTTGCTTTGCTTGCTTTGATCGGCATTGTTGCGCTTGCGGGCTTTGGCGTTGCGCCGATTTTCTATCTGTCGATCATCGCGGTTGCCTTGGTTCTGATCGCCCGCTGCATCGATGCCGATGAAGCGTTTTCTTTTGTTGATGGGCGCCTTTTGACGTTGATTTTCGCCATGCTTGCGATTGGCGCGGCCTTGGAAAGTTCGGGTGCGGTTAAGCTGATTGTAGAAGGCATCGCCCCCTATCTAGGTGGGCTACCCCCGTTCTTGTTAGTCTGGGCGATCTACTTGTTGACCTCGGTTTTAACTGAATTGGTATCCAACAACGCGGTTGCGGTTGTCGTCACGCCTATTGCGATCGGCTTGGCTGATGCTTTGGGAATTGATGCGCGGCCTTTGGTGGTCGCGGTGATGGTCGCGGCCTCGGCCAGCTTTGCCACACCGATTGGGTACCAAACCAACATGCTGGTTTATGGACCAGGTGGTTACAAATTTACCGACTTTATGAAGGTTGGCATTCCATTGAACCTGACGATTGGCCTTTTGGCATCTGCGTTGATCCCGTTTCTTTGGCCCTTATAGGGTTTTGAGCGGCCCTCCGGGGGGAGTTTATTTAGAAAGATGAAGGGGTGATGATGCCAGCCTCTGTGATGATCATATCTAGAGGTTGATCCGTCGGTTCCAGTGGTAGATTTTCAGCCTCTTGCGCGGCGAAGGCAAAGCCGATGGCGAGAGTTGCACGGCGTTTGCGCAGGCGCTCTAGCGTACGATCATAAAAGCCACCGCCATAGCCCAAGCGCCCACCGTTTCTATCATACGCAACGAGAGGTACTATAAGGATTTCTGGTTCAATCCAATTGCCTGTGGCCGGAACAAACGCGCCGAATGTGCCTTCAATCATCGCGCACTCTGGTGTCCATTCGCGAAAATCAAGCGGCGTGGCTTGTGCCTTGATAACAGGCATGCCCACCGGTCCGTGTGCTGCGGCTTCTGCCAAGGCAGGCAGCGGATTAATCTCTGTGCGCATAGGGGCATAGCCTGCGATGGGAACGCCCCTGTACCCTGCAAGGATTTCACTAAGGTAGGCTGATTGGACCGGGTTTGCTGAAGCAAATGCCACCTTGCGTCGTGCGAAAGCGGCTTTGCGTGCTTCGGTTTTGAAGGCGAGCAGATCGATCACAGAAGGACCATCGCAGCCAAGCCTAGAAACGCGAAGAACCCGACAACATCCGTTACGGTTGTTACAAAAGCACCCGACGCAAGCGCGGGATCGATCCCTAGTCGTTCAAGGACAACCGGAATTGCTGTGCCCGCCAGACCAGCCACCACCATGTTGATCACCATCGCGGTTGCAATGACATATCCCAGATGGAGCGAGCCAAACCAGATCAGACCAACAATGCCCATAATCAGCGCAAAAATCAGACCGTTGATCAAGCCCACAAGCACCTCACGTCGAATGACGCGCCACATGTTAGAACTGGTTAGGTCTTTCGTAGCAATTGCGCGCACAGCAACTGTCAGTGATTGTGTGCCCGCGTTTCCCCCCATCGAGGCAACAATCGGCATCAAGACTGCGAGCGCGACGATTTGCGTGATCGCAGCTTCGAACTGCGCGATGACGAGACTGGCCGCGATGGCCGTTACAAGGTTCACTGCAAGCCAAGGCAAGCGCTGTTTTGTGGTGTTGATCACGCGATCTGACAATGACCCCTCGCCAACACCCGCAAGGCGCAGAATGTCCTCTTCATGTCCCTCATCCAGAACGATCATCGCGTCGTCGATGGTGATCACGCCCACAAGTCGGTCATCTTCATCCACAACCGGCGCGGAAATCAGGTGGTATTGGTTGAACGCATAAGCGACTTCGCCCTCGCTTTGCATTGCGGGGATTATTTGGAACACTGTCTCGGTAATTTCCCACAAAAGCACATCACGGCGCGACCCCATCAGTTTGCCCAAAGTGACGTTGCCAACGGGTTTGAACCGCGGATCAACAAGCGTGACATGATAAAATTGTTCCGGCAGGTTTTCTTGCGCGCGCAGATAATCAATTGCTTCGCCAACGGTCCAATGTTCGGGGGCCATCACGACTTCGCGTTGCATCAAACGACCAGCCGATTTTTCCGGGTAGGTCAGCGATTGTTCTACAGCAACCCGGTCACTGTCACCAAGCGCGTCGAGAATAACGTCCTGCTGGACCTCGGTCATGTCCTCGATCAGATCAACAACATCGTCGCTTTCAAGCTCACGTACCGCATCGGCCAAAACTTCGGGGCGCAGCGTTTTAATGACTTCGTCGCGGATGCTTTCATCAAGTTCGGACAGAATTTCGCCGTCGAATTCACGATCATAGAGGTGGATCAAGCGACGTCGCTCTGGCGCACTAATCTGCTCAAGAAGGTCGGCAATATCTGCGGGGTGCAGCGGATCCATCAACGCGGTCAAAGATCCCTGATCCCCACGTTCAACCGTTTCCAGAATCGCCGTAACATCAGAACGCCCAAGTTCGTAATTACCATCCTTGGCGCCCGCACGGGGATCTTTTAGCAGAATTGGGTCGCTCATGGGATCAGTCCTTCTGATTCAACTATCAGTCACCGCGTTCATATTATGCAAAGCCCTCAACGGGCAACCGTCAGCCAACCAAAAGTCCTGTTCTTGCTGTACGCTGTTCTGCTACTTGTTCAGAATGACGCAGAAACACATCCTTTCCGGCAATCTCCTGGTCTTTTCAGGCGATCCTTTTGCCCGTCCGCTTGAAGAGGCGGTTTGTATCAAAACAGACAGCGCCATTTTAATCGAAAACGGTAAGATCACAGAGCTCGGTCCTCGCGACCAAATGTTAAAAGCGCATCCAACGGCAGCGCATACGCCACATCATGATAAACTGATTTGCCCGGGATTTATTGACGCGCACATGCACTATCCCCAAACTGCGATGATCGCGTCGTGGGGCAAACGGCTGATAGACTGGCTGAATACATACACCTTTCCAGAAGAAATGCGCTTTGATGATCCAAGCTACGCCGCAGAAATTGCAGCGCGCTATCTTGATCTAAGCACGGCCCATGGCACGACCTCGATGGCAAGTTTCTGTACAATCCATTCTGCGTCGGTTGACGCGCTCTTTGAGGAAGCCACGAGGCGCGGTCAAAGGGTCATCGCAGGCAAGACATGTATGGATCGCAACGCGCCTGAGGGCCTGCGCGACACAGCCCAACGTGGTTATGATGAAAGCAAAGCACTGTTAGAGAAATGGCACGGCAAAGGGCGTATTTCCTATGCAATCACGCCGCGCTTTTCCCCGACCTCAACACCGCAACAACTAGAGGCTCTGGGCGCACTCTGGGCACAATATCCTGATTGCCTCATGCAAACCCACCTCAGCGAACAACTAGACGAAATCGAATGGGTTTCTGAATTATTCCCAAATGCACGCGATTATCTAGACACTTATGAACGCTTTGGCCTGTTAGGCCCGCGCGGTGTTTATGGCCACGCTATCCACCTTCAACCGCGCGAGATTGATCGCCTTAGTGAGGTCGGGGGTAGCCTTGTTCATTGCCCAACCTCGAATACGTTCATCGGCTCTGGTCTGTTCGACATGGCTGGTTTGAAAGCACGCGGACTTTCTGTTGGTCTTGCGACAGACATGGGCGGTGGGTCCAGTTTCTCAATGCTGCCCACGATGGCGGCAGCGTATGAAATCGCTCAGCTCAGAGGGACAGTTTTACATGCAGGGCACCTGCTGTGGCTGGCAACGCAAGGATCGGCAACCGCGTTACATTTACACGATAAAATCGGGGCTTTGGACGTCGGGATGGAGGCAGACATTGTGGTGCTAAACCTTGCCTCAACACCAGCGATCGAGCAGCGATATAAGAACGCTAAGGATCAATGGGATATGGTTTTCCCAACAATCATGATGGGCGATGATCGTGCCATCGAACAGGTGTGGATCGGCGGCGTTCTACAATCGCCGTCGTAAGGTGTGTGATTTCACGCACCCCCTTTGCAAGTTTTCAGCAGCCGGTTTTTCCCAAAACCATGACTCAATATCCACCCTGCTCAGCCATTCCAAAGTGTATCGCATTCGACGTCAGCAAGTTTTTTCGATGACCGGGTGATTTTTGCCATCCCGCCAGGGCTTGCAACGCACTTTTTTGGCCCTGCGCAATGTTTTCTGCGACAAATCAATATCCATATCCCTGACGTTTGACGCGATCCCCCGCGCTTGATCCATCTTGGCCCGTATGGCTGAAGTATGTTTTCGCACTCATATCATCCGCATGTAGCTGGGCTGCGCGCGCCAAACGCGCATCCGCTGCCAGCGGTGCTTGTCCGTTTGCCACCCGGAACGCATTTATCTCAGGCGCAATGTCCGCGCTTAATCCGCCCGTCGGCTGCGCAACGGCAACCGCCCCCTTGGGCGTGACGCTTGTCCCCGAGCGAACGCAACCCGACACCAAAGCAACGGTACAAATAAACAGTAAAAGATTACGCATTTTCAACTCCAATCAATACCTTAGGTCCCCGCCAAGGCACCCGCCAATTCATTCTGTCGCACAACAACTTTGGGCAGATCAATCGAGGTCACTTGCCCAGAGGCCACAACGCGACGCCCCTCAATAAACAAATCACGAACCTGCGTAGGACCTGCCATCAAAAGGGCGGCAGGGTCCCAATTCCCAGCGGCTTCGATACCACTCATATCCCATATTGCGATATCTGCGCGCTTTCCTGCCACGATCTGACCGCAATCAGAACGACCCAGAACCTCTGCGCCACCGCGCGTTGCGATGCGCAAAGCTTCGCGCGCGCTCATCGCGTCTGCCCCTAGGTTGACCCGCTGCAAAAGCATTGATTGGCGCGCTTCGAGCACCATATTGCCTGCGTCATTTGACGCAGAGCCATCAACACCCAATCCAACCTTAACACCTGCATCACGCATCGCTCGAACGGGCGCGATGCCTGATCCAAGACGACAGTTCGAACAGGGGCAATGCGCGACGCCTGTTCCAGAACGTGCAAACAAATCAATCTCTTGCCCGTCCAACTTTACACAATGCGCATGCCAGACATCATCCCCTGTCCAGCCCAGATCTTCGGCGTACTGACCCGGGCGGCAGCCAAATTTTTCAAGCGAGTAGGCAACGTCTTCATCATTTTCCGCCAAATGCGTGTGCAACATCACACCTTTATCACGCGCCAAAACTGCGGCATCCCGCATCAGATCGCGGCTCACAGAAAACGGCGAACAGGGTGCGATGCCAACACGGCACATAGACCCGGCGGATGCATCGTGATGCGCGTCAATCACGCGGATGCAATCCTCTAGGATTGCGCTTTCCTCTTCGACCAGTGAATCTGGGGGCAACCCCCCATCGCTTTCCCCGATCGACATGGATCCACGTGTCGGATGAAAGCGCATTCCTATGTCTGCAGCAGCCGCAATTGTATCATCCAAACGCGATCCATTCGGATACAGATACAAGTGGTCCGATGTAAGCGTGCACCCTGAGAGCATCAATTCCGCAAGGCCAATTTGCGCAGAGATATACATTTCTTCAGGCCCAAAGCGCGCCCAAATCGGGTAGAGCGTTTGCAGCCAACCAAAGAGCAACGCATCTTGCCCTCCCGGAACAGCCCGCGTCAGAGATTGATAAAGATGGTGGTGCGTATTCACGAGACCCGGCGTGATCAAACATCCCGCCGCGTTCAAAACATTGCCAGATGGTTCCAGCCCCTGCCCAAACTCCACGATTACGCCGTCTTTAAGACGAATATCACAATTGGGAATTTCGGTTCCTGCGTCATCCATTGTCAGCACAAGCTGCGCGTTCTGGATCAATACGTCTTTGGAATGGCTCATGTCATGGTCCTTCAGCGTGGTGACACACTTTTTTCGGATCCAATACCAAGACATGCTTGGAGCTGCGACAGAAAAAAGCGAAGGACTCGCAGCTGGTTAAGACAGTTTAATCTTAGGTCTGCGTCTCACTCAAGCTATTGCGTAAAATCTTCATCGCTTTTTCGTGCAGCGCTGGCGTCGCAGCCGCAACAACGCGCCCACCTTCATGCGCCTTGGCACCCTGCCAATCCGTCACAAGTCCACCGGCCGCTTCGATAACCCCGATGGGGCCTGCAATATCATAGGCGTTCAAGCCAGCTTCGATCACCAGATCAACCTGCCCTGCAGCCAGCAATCCATAAGCATAACAATCGCACCCAAAGCGCGTTAGTCGCACCTGCGCAGAAACCGCTTCGAACGCCATGCGTTCCTGCACGCTGCCAACCTCTGGAAACGTGCTGAACAAAGTCGCCTTGTCGAGATCCTGTGTCGCAGCGGTCTTCAAGGCCGCGCGACCACGTGGGCCAATGACGTCTGCGCGACCAAAACCACCACAAAACCGCTCGCCTATATAGGGCTGGTCAATTATCCCCAAGCGCGGACCGGTTTCGTCATTCAACGCAATCAAAACACCCCACGTGGGCGTGCCACTAATAAACCCGCGCGTGCCATCAATTGGATCAAGAACCCAAGTCAAACCGCTTTTTCCCGCCCGCGCGCCAAATTCCTCGCCAAGAATAGCATCTTGGGGTCTGCGTGTTTCTAGAATCGAACGCATTGCCTGTTCGGCGGCTCTGTCTGCGATCGTAACAGGATCGAACCCCGTTTCGTCCTTATTGTCTGCACTCAAATCAATTGACCGGAAATGTGGAAGGATCGCAGCGCGTGCGGCCTCGGCCATTTCTTCTGCCACAGACCAAAGCTCGGCCTGGACTGCCGCGTTCTTAATATCTTGCATAGTAATTTTGCCTTGCTGAGCATGTGTCAAAAGCACTTTTGTTCAGCCTAATGCAGGCAACGGCACCCTTCAAGCAACGTCGCTAAGGACACGTGCCAAATCAAACAAACGCCGACGCTGTTCTTCTGGGATAGAATAGTAAGAGCGAACCAGATCAAGCGCTTCTTTATCGTTCAAAATATCTGAGGGAACCGGGCTCTGTACTGCGCTCTCTGTTTCTTCGTCGACACTATCAATGCCTGAAAAGAAAAAACTGACATCAACGTCTAGCGATTCTGCAATGTCCCAAAGCCGAGATGCGCTCACGCGATTGGCCCCTGTTTCGTACTTTTGGATTTGCTGGAATTTTATTCCAACTTTTTCCGCCAATTGCTGCTGAGTAACACCAACAAGCCATCGACGATGCCGAATGCGCTTGCCTACGTGCACGTCTACTGGATGTGCCATGACGCTTCCTTTCCAAATCGTGATGCGACATGTTCCGAGTGGCAGAACACTTTAATCGCTATCCTTTAGCCCTAGAATGAACGGAGCAGGTTCAACGTAGGGTAGCGTAATCTTACGATAATACCCCCGCAGAACAAGTAGCGAATTGTTAACAGCTAAGGGGAAAAAACATCGGCTTGTAGCATCTTTGGAAACCACCCAGTGCGCGCGACGTCATTGCGCTGCGCAGAAGATGTTCTCTTTCCGATCCATCTGTATTCCGTTACCTTTGAAATAACCCGCTAACCACCAAGGAAATAAGAGGTTTTCATGCGTGCATTCTCTGTATCAGAAATCGGTGTCCCCGCCGAATTGAAGGAAATTGAACGACCCTTGCCCGCAAGTGGTGAGTTGGAAATCAAGATTGCAACCTGTGGGCTAAATTTCGCCGACTTGTTGATGCAGACGGGTAAATATCAGGATACACCCCCTGCGCCATTCACTTTGGGCATGGAAATTGCGGGGACTGTTGAGACACTTGGCGAATCAACATCAGGCCCTGCCGTTGGCACGCGGGTCGCCGCGTTTGGGGGCCATGGGGGCTTGGCTGAATACGGATGTTTCGACGCAAACGTCGCTATCCCGATCCCGGATACCATGAGCATGACACAGGCCTCTGCATTTCAAATCGCTTACGGAACCAGCCACGTTGCCCTGGGTTACCGCGCCAAACTTGTGGCAGGCGAAACGCTTTTAATACTTGGTGCCGCTGGCGGTGTTGGCCTGACGGCTGTTGAAATCGGGAAACTTATGGGTGCGCGGGTGATTGCAGTCGCGCGCGGCGCAGAGAAACTTGAAATTGTGCGCAAAGCTGGGGCCGATCACGTCATTGATGCAGAAGCCGACGATCTGCTCGCGACACTAAAGGCGCTTGGTGGTGTTGATGTGGTCTACGACCCCGTGGGCGGCGATCTGTTCAAAGCAGCGTTTCGCGCCTGCAAGCCAGAAGCACGTATTTTATCCATTGGCTTTGCCAGTGGTGACGTGCCCAACGTGCCCACCAACCATTTGCTGGTCAAAAACATCACCATCATGGGGTTTTATTGGGGCGGGTACATGAAGTTCAAACCCCAAGTCATCGCTGACTCGTTGCGCGAATTATTCGCATGGTTCGAAGCGGGTCACCTTCATCCCCACATAAGCAACGTCCTACCATTGGAGCAAGCCGGTGACGGGATCGAGCTACTACGCGCGCGCAAATCCACAGGTAAGGTTGTGATTGAAGTGGCCGCGGAATAGGGAATTTTGCCCGCCTCGCGAAAAGGCCCAATTGGGCGCAGTTTGGACCCAGCTCACCAGATTTCTGAGGTGGATGACCGTTCGCGCGCCCAATCAAACGATCACACGTGAAGGAAAAATTTGAACCGGCAGACGCATTTTTTTCCCAAAAAATCGAAGGTTTTCGAACGGCTTCGACGGAACTAAAAGCCATAGAATGCCGTAGTATTCGCGTCGTTCCTTAAAATTGCTGCACCTTGGTCCTTTCTAAAACATAGAACGCAACGACATCTCCATTATGCCTTTCGTAGATGTGATCGACAATTATGCAAATGGAACAACCGGCACGCTGACAACAACAGCGGGCGGGACCGTTGGCTATACAATTACCGCAAACGTATCGACCATTTCCCGCCCAGGCATTGACCTCGGCGCGCGCGTGACAGCGGATGGCAGCCAAACGGTTGAAGTCGCTTTTGATGACACGGTTCATGGGGCAAGCGTGAGCGTGGGCGCCAGCAACCCCGGTGAGATCTATTTCCTCCAAGTCGACGGCGTCACAATTGATCTGAACGCGGCCATAGCGGATGGAAGCGTCGTTTTCACCCAAGGCGGCGCGGCGACCCATGTGATTACGGCCGCTGGTGGCATAACAAGTACGGGGGGACCTCCCAACGGAAGTGTTGGGTTTTTCCACTTTGAATCGCCCGTTAACTTGATTTCAATTTTTGGAACGGGCGGCAGCAGTGGCAATTTTGATGTTTTCGACATCGGCATTGATTCACTGGATTTCAATGTTGTTTGTTTTTGCGAGGAAACCGAAATCGCGGTTCCAAATGGTAGCAAGCCGGTATCAGAAGTTTGCGCTGGCGATATCGTTTCTACGGTGGATGGGCGTGACGCAAAGGTGATCGCCACCAATATGCGCAGGATCAAGCCGCTCGAATTAGCGTGCGAAGCGCGTCTTTTGCCAGTGCGGATCAAAGCGGGTGCACTTGGTCGCGGTTTACCGCTCGAAGATTTGCGCGTGTCCCGTCAGCACCGCATTATGATCGCATCACGCATTGCCGCTAGACTTTGTGGTGAAACAGAAATTCTTGTGCCTGCTCATGCGCTCGTCGGCCTGCCTGGAATTGAGCTGGACCGCTCTATGCAACCTGTTGAATACCACCATATCACATTGGAAAATCACGGTGTTTTAGTTGCAAATGGCGTCCCTGCAGAAAGCCTGTTTATGGGAACGGAAACCCAGCAAGCCTTTGAAAAGTCAGCGCACGAAACAACGGCCGAGCGGGGCGTTGACCAAGACACAATCCAAGTGATCCCCGCAAGAAAGTTCGTGAAGGGTAAGCTTGCAGATCAGGTGATTGCGGCGCATCGCAAGCACGGTCGCACGTTGCTTGAAGCATGGGTGCTCGGCGCATCTACCTCCCCTTGCGCATTCCAGCAGCCTGACAACACCGGGTATCAGGCGTCTTTTGAACTCGTAACTTTTTCCATCACCCAAGGGTAAAAGACGTTCTTCGTTGAACACATCGCGTCTGGATAATCCCAGCCGCCTGCGCAGGCGCAAAGGTCCACAATCCGCCCTAGCCAACCTCCCGCAGGACTGTCGTCCCAACGCGCCCACCTGACTTCAAATCCCCATAGCCTTGGCGCAATAACTCGGCCAAAGAAGAAACCACAGGCGACTGTGCTTGCTTTGCGCCATACATATTAATCAGCGACACAGGCAGTTCAGGCAACGCACCACCATGCTGGATCGGGACCATATGGGGCGGTTCAGTGCCCTCAATTGCGACGCAAATAGCAAGGTCCGCGCCGATCGTCGCCTCAATGGTGCGATCGGAATCCGTTTCCATCGCCATAACCCACTCAATACCTTCACGATCCAGAACCTTTTGCACCAAGGGACGGAACATGCAGCGTTGACTAAAGCCCAACTTCAAAGGGCGCTGACGCCAGATGGTGCCCCCTTCGGCCCCGGTCCAGCTCATCCGCGCACGGCTCAGGGTTTCGCCCTGCGACATCAGTCCTTCTTCGGTGGTCAGGATCAAATCATATTCGCCGCGCGTCAGGCCGTCCTGCAATTCGCGCGTAAACGAGGCGCGCAGATCGACCTGCACATTAGGGAATTGTGCGCGAAACTGCTGCAACACTTTGGACACCACAGGATACACGATGTCATGCGGCACCCCAAGCGACACAGACCCCTCAACCCCTTTGTCCGTCAGCTTATCCATGATTTCATCATTCAGCGTCACCATGCGACGCGCGTAGCTTAGCAATTGCTCGCCCGCGGGGCTCAGCACGACTTGGCGTCCCGCGCGTTCAAGCAGCTTTAGATCAAGACTTTCTTCCAAACGCTTGATCTGCATCGACACCGCAGATTGGGTCAGGTTCAACACCCCCGCCGCACGCGTGACACCACCCGTTTCCGCAATCGCCACAAAAGAGCGCAGCGCCGTTAGATCAAGATTTCGCATATATCAGTATCCGTGATGTGTAACTTCAAAACAATTCGTTTTTATAATGAACCAAGTTTTGACAAACATATCAACATACAGAATTGATTACCCCGAACACATCACATTATGAAAGGTAACGACAATGACACACCTCACCGCATTCCCAGCAGCAAACGCGTGCTGCTCTGCCCCACGCAACCTGAACATGTTCGCCCGCTTGATGGCACATATCCAACTCATGCGCAGTCGCCGAACTCTGGCGTCCCTTGAAGATCACCTTTTGTGCGATATCGGACTTAGCCGCCAAGACGCCCAGAAAGAAGCAAGCCGCTCGCTTTGGGATGCACCCTCAACATGGCGAAACTGATACTGGCGCGAATGGATTTGAAAAAGATACGAAAAGAGAAGGGTTTTCGCAGAAATTGACTCCGAAAACCCTTGAAACATCGCCTATCAGGCCCGATATTCCAAACGAGACCGTCGATAGGGCGGATCGGATTATCAATGGAGAGTTATTCATGGCTGAATATGGTACAATTCGCAGCGGCGTTGGAACGGCGGCCGCGAATATCGACGCGGGTCTTCGCGCCCACATGAACAAAGTCTACGGCACGATGTCCGTTGGTATGTTCATCACATTTCTTGCGGCTTGGGCAATTGCCGGCCTCGCGGTCACGACAGATTCATCCCAAGCGGTCGCACAGATTGGCACAGGTAAGTACCTGACTGCACTGGGTTCCGCGCTGTATCTTTCCCCGCTCAAGTGGGTTGTAATGTTCGCGCCACTCGCCTTCGTGTTTGGCCTTGGCGCTGCAATCAATAAAGTTTCCGCAGCGACGGCACAGACATTGTTTTATGTGTTCGCCGCCGTCATGGGCGTGTCGATCAGCTCGATCTTCCTCGTGTTCACCGGCTATTCGATCATGCAGATCTTCTTGATCACATCGATCGCGTTTGCTGGCCTGTCGCTCTATGGCTACACAACGAAGAAAGACATCTCCGGTTGGGGTAGCTTTTTGATCATGGGCGTTATCGGCCTGATCGTGGCCAGCATCGTTAACATCTGGCTGGCATCCCCAGCGATCATGTTCGCGATCTCTGCAATCGGTGTTTTGATCTTCGCCGGCCTGACAGCCTATGACACACAGCGCATCAAGACAGAGTACGTCGCACATGCGCACCATGGCGACACAGAGTGGCTTGGTAAGTCCGCAATCATGGGCGCACTTAGCCTGTATCTGAACTTCATCAATATGTTCATGATGCTGCTTCAGCTGTTCGGCAACCGCGAGTGATTACTCGAAAACAACGCTAAGACTTAAAGAGCCGGTCCCTGCAACAGGGGCCGGTTTTTCTTTGTGCAAAGAACCTGGACGCCCTAGCCTCTTAGACATGAACATTTCATCTAGACATGCAGAGAATGCAGCCGCGATGCGCTTCTTGGACGGCGGGCAGTGCCACTCCGATATCGCAGAGCTCCTGTATATCCATGCACGACGTCTCGCGGGCGTTGACGTGATTACTGCACATGGACGAAAACCGTTTCCCGCGATCGGACTAGCCCATGAGGGCAATTATTTTGCAGTCGCAACAGGAATGCAGCATGTGACGCTTAGGCTTCCAACAGATCATGCAGAGTTGCTTGTCAGTAATGGAGCGTTTGCGAATGAAGCATTTGGAACGTCGAATTGGATAAGTTTTGCGCCTTTCAGCCTGCGCATCGATATGGATGTTTGGATCGAAGTCGCCTTTGAAAACTCCAGCCTCTAAAGAACGCGGATCTGGGTGACGTGTGCATCAACGACATCTCACGCGCATGCCCTAAGAGGGTCAAATAACCGCCAAAACACACATTTTACAGCCATTTCGGGCATTTTTGTCTGGAATACCTGACTTGTTTGATGAATTTTGGCTTCCCATGATTGAACTCATCGCGCTTGGCATTCTGCAAGCGCGCATTCGAAAGGATAGATTATGAAATTGATTTTAGCAGGAACGCTGGCCTTGGGCATGATGGCGCTTTCAGTCGGAACGGCCGTTGCAGGCACAGCATGGACATCAAAAGACACCGCATTAAACGCGCGTTCGGGTCGGGGAACCAGTTATCATGTTGTACGCAAATTGAACCCTTGTTCAAAAGTGCACGTGATCAACCACTCCCATGGTTGGTCCAAAGTGTCCTACGGGGGCAAACAGTATTGGGTGTCTAGCAGATACCTACGCGGGCAAAGTTGCACAACGTCGCATCACAAGACCAAGCAAAAGAAGGTGCATCATCAATACCATACCCACAAGCACAAGCACCGCCATCGTCACCGTCACACCCATAAGCACCGTGTAAATGTCGGCCATCACTAGGCACTAAGCGGGCAGCGCCCGTTGGACACGCAATCCAGCGGGCGATGTTGGCGTCAAAACGTCAAATGCATCAAGACACCCGGGAATCCTATCCCAGCGGGACCGATTGGCACGCTAATGTCCTTTGTCACTGTAAAACCAAGGGACGCATAAAATGGCACCGCTGTGAGCGTGGAAAAACACTCCATCCGCCGCATGCCCGCGCCTTGCGCATTTTTCAGAACATGCGTCATCAAGCTTTTGGCGATCCCTTGGCGCACAAGCCTGCGATCCGTAACCACGTGGCGAATATGGCCCAACCCCGGTTCGACACCCCCCGTAGGTCTGTTGTGCGTCCAGCCCCCTGCCCCGACAAGCTTCTGCGCACGTTCCGCCAAGAAATATGTCCCGCTGGTCAACAGCTCTGGGCACGCTTTGGAAATCAGCGGTAGGGCTGTCACCAAAACAGACGGCGCATAATCCGCCTTAAGCAGGATTGGATAGCTGCGTGACAAAAGCGCGTCGACGTCAGCGATATCGCTTGCTGTGCTTACTCTTATTTGCATCATGTCATCCCCTTAAACGCAAAAAAGCCGCGCAAACTGCGCGGCCTCTTTACGTTGATTAGAAGTGCTAGATTACTTAATCTTGCCTTCTTTGTACTCAACGTGCTTGCGCACAACTGGGTCATACTTACGAACGACCATCTTTTCGGTCATTGTACGTGCGTTTTTCTTTGTGACATAGAAATGGCCTGTACCCGCGGTCGAGTTCAGACGGATTTTGATCGTGGTTGGCTTCGCCATGGGTCATCTCCTGCATCGAGCAAGCATATGCTGCTCGGGAATTCTTTAATCACTGCCTTCTACCGCGCCGCGCGCCCGAGTCAACAGGCATTTCAGAGCCATACGAAGGATTCCCGCCCATTCCGTGAATATAGCGGCATTCCCGGCGAAATACGCATCATCGCACCCCCTGCGCTTGCCGCTCTGCAACAGTTAGAAAAACAAATCAGTGCCCGAACGACCAAAGTCTGCTTCGAGCCCAAACCTACGCGTCAGGCCTGCGCAAGAACAGGTTGCCGCACCGAGAAAAGTCCGTTTGCCAGTCGGCTGGATGTTCGGACACAACTCCTTTGAAGTCATCGATGTTAGAGGTTTCGTCGGCGATCAAAACCCATCCTTGCTGGTCTACATGGTTGAGAAGTCTTCCTAGCACCGAGAGACGTTCTTGCCGAGCAAGCATGTGCAATGTCCGGTCAATCAAAACGATATCGAACAATCGATCCGGCTCATAGGCGGCAATGTCAGCGACAACGCCTTCAATGGGCAGATTTTCCCTTGCCGCCACTTCTTTCAGATCACGGATACCATTCTGCGAGATGTCCACACCGACCACACGGTGACCCTTTCTGGCGATGAAAATTGCATCGCGTCCTTGCCCACAACCGATATCCAAAACGCGCACGCCCTGCTGCTCAAGTTGATCAAAAAAATCGACGAAAATTGCAGTTGGTTCCCCCAATGCGTCGCGGGTCTCGCCATATAGCTTGTCATAATCGTAGGCCATGGAAACATCGTTAGTAGATTGACCATCAAATAGCTAAATGAAATATTACGTGAACAGCAGCTTCGTCAGCATATCAAACACCTGCAAGCTTCACGAAACTCAACCATCCCATAGATCCAAAAACCAATGTTTTACGGCCTCAATTCACTTGAAGCCTGACTATTCTAACGAATTAAGTGCGCACGGAGGGCCTATAAGCCGGATTTTGTCCAATGCACCCTTACGGGACGCAAATGGATGACCATTCATCTAAGAACGCAGTTACCTGCGCCCCTCTAGCTGCCAACCCGGATGCCTAGGCTGAAGCGCCCTTGTGAGGATATCAGTTGCCTGATCACACCCACGTGGCATCCCTATTTGGCATTGCTCCCGGTGGGGCTTGCCTTGCCGGTTCGGTTACCCGTCCCGCGGTGCGCTCTTACCGCACCGTTT